>Ga0116157_10000362_pt1 | contig 48068 bp, 40 predicted proteins | sample AD_UKC048_MetaG_FD_89882 | JGI IMG/M metagenome (GOLD analysis project Ga0116157, IMG submission 89882) | Active sludge microbial communities of municipal wastewater-treating anaerobic digesters from USA - AD_UKC048_MetaG | ecosystem: Engineered > Bioreactor > Anaerobic > Digestate | place: USA... | reverse complement strand
GAGGCGGGTTCTGCGTACCCTGACCCCGATCCCTATCCCGAAAGGAGACCATACCTCATGACGATCATCCGCCCCGACATCCACTGGGTCGGCGCCATCGAATGGGCCCTCGAGCACTTCCACGGACACGAACTGTCGATCCGCAAGGGGTCCAGCTACAACGCCTATCTCATCCGCGACGAGAAAACCGTTCTCATCGATACGGTCAAATACACCCATGCGGGCGAGTTCGTCGCCTCGATCGAAAAACAGGTTCCGATCGATAAAATCGACTATATCATCGTCAATCACGCCGAGCCCGATCACGGGAGCGCCCTGCCGCTGATTCTCGCGAAGAACCCGAACGCGACGGTCATCTGCAGCAAGGGCGGCGAGATGTCGATCAAGCGCTTCTACCCGGGGAAATGGAACCTCAAGGTCGTGAAGACCGGGGACTCCCTGAGCATCGGGAAGCGCACCCTCCGCTTCTTCGAGGCCCAGATGCTCCACTGGCCCGACTCGATGTTCACCTACTGCCCCGAGGAGAAGATCCTGTTCTCGAACGATGCGTTCGGCCAGCATTACGCCCACTCCTCGCGGTATGCCGACGAGACCGATCAATGCTCGCTCTGGCAGGAGGCCGAAAAATACTTCGCCAACATCCTCACCCCGTATTCGGGCCAGATCACCCGCAAGGTGAACGAGTTCCTCGCCCTGAACTGGCCGATCGAGATGATCTGTCCGGCCCACGGTCTCATCTGGCGCAAGGATCCGGTCCAGATCGTGAAGAAATACATGGAATGGGCCTCGGGAAACTGCGAAAAATCCGCTGTGGTATTGTATGACTCGATATGGAAAAATACCGAGAAGATGGCCCACGCCGTCTGCGAGGGGCTGGCCGAGGAGGGCGTCGCCTACCGCCTCCACTCCGCCGGCACCACGGATTTCAACGACGTGATGACGGATATCCTGCGGGCAAAGGCCCTCGTCGTCGGTTCCCCGACGCTGAACAACGGCCTCATGCCGACGATCATGCCGCATCTCGAGATGATCCGGGGCCTGCGGTTCCAGAAGAAGCTGTGTGCCGCCTTCGGCACCTTCGGCTGGAGCGGCGAGGCGGTGAAGCGGATCGAGGAGATCCTCGGCGGAAGCGGCTTCACGGTCGCCGTCCCGGCGGTGCGCGCCCAGTTCGCGCCGCACGAGGCCGAACTCGAGGCCTGCCGCAACCTCGGCCGGGAGTTGGCCCGCAAGATCAAGGCGGCCTGACGGTTTGAACGGTCCGAACGGGGGGCGCGGGAAGCGCCCCCCTTTTTCATGGGGCATCCTGCTGACCGCCCTGCTGGTGACGGTTGGCGGAACGGTGCTGGCCGAGACCTGGCATGGCCCGTTCCCGACCACCCCGCAGACGCCGGTCCGGGCCGTCGCCGTTGCCGATGTCGAAGAACTGGGAAACGGCCGGTTCCTCGTGCGGGAATATCTTGACGTATATAATGACGATTACAGGCTCCCGCTCGAGGTGCGCAGGGTCACGGCCGACACCTGGGTGGGCCACCGGCGTGACGCCCGCGACGAGAGCTGGCTCGAAGGCGAGATCCCCGTCGTGATCCCGCCGGCCCAGGTGTGGCGCGTCGCCGAACGCCAGCGTCGCACCGTCGGCCGGCCGCGCCGCAACTGGTGGGTGCGCTGGATCCGGTTCCGCATCACCACCGACCGCGGCATCTTCGCCTCGAACATCGTCTCCTCGCCGCTGCGGCCGCCGGGGCTCGTCGAGGAGATCAAGCCCCAGCCGAAGATCGATGCGCTTTCCGCCCCCGGATTGTAAGCAAACGGTCCGCAAACCCCGGTCAGCGGAGCCGGTGGACGTTGAACTCCCGGTAGGGGGCGACGACCTCGAAACCGAGCTTGCGGTAACACGCGATCGCGGCGTGATTGTCCGCGGCGACGTTCAGCCCGACGTGATCGACCTTCTGCATCAGCGACAGGCACAGCTCGCGCGTTGTGATCGTGGCCAGCCCCTTCTTGCGGTGGGAAATGGCGGTGGTGATGTTCCCCAGGGCCGCGACCCGCAGGGTGGGGGAATACACGTGGATCCCCGCGATGCTGACCAGCCTGCCGGCCTCGCGGATGCCGAAATACTCGCGCGTCTCCAGCATCCGCGGATCGAACCAGTTCCCGGGATAGCTTTCACGATACAACTGGAGCACCTCGGGGAGATCCTGCGGGCCGAGCCGGACCGATCGCGGGGTCTCGGTTCCCAGCAACTTCGTCGGGTAGTTCAGGCTCATCTTCAGGTGCTCGCCGTGGGGTTCGAGCTGGAAAGCGCCCTCGAACGCCGCCTCGACGCCGGGCGTGACGTGCGCGTAAAACCAGACGGGGAGCAGATCCGAGATGTTCCGGATCAGGGCGGTGAGCGGGGCGGGCTCCCCCAGGGCGAGCAACGTGGGCTGGGACGGTCCGACATACAGCAGGCAGATGGCGGTGAACGGCGGGGCCTTCGCGTCGGCGAACCACAGGGTGTGCGGCCAGAAGAACTCGTCGAGGTCGCCGAGCTCGTAGAGATGCAGATCGGTGTTCCGTCGGAGGAACCCCTCGATCGCGGGTTTGTCGTGAAGGCTGAACCATTCCGGCATCGTGCCACCCCCTGGTGCGGTGAATCGTGAATCGGGACAATGGTATACTGAAACCGCATGATCGATCAGCATATCCATACCCGATTTTCGGCGGACGGCACCGCCGACCCCGAGACCATGCTCGAAGCCGCTGCCGGCATGGGGATCCGGTATCTCGCCTTCACGGATCACGCCGACTTCGCGCCGTCCGATCCCTGCATCCAGCCCGAAGCGTATCTCCGGGCGCTTGGTCGCCATCGCGACAATGATCAGGGCATCCGGCTGGCCGTCGGGGTCGAGGTCGGTATCCAGGTCGGCCATGCCGCCCCGGTGGCGGCGTTTCTCGACGGGCGGCCGTTCGACTTCGTGATCGCCTCGATGCATCGGGCCTGCGGCCTCGACATCGCCGATGGTTCGTTTCACCGCGGCCGCACGGTTGATCAGGCCTGGAGCGATTTTCTCGATGACACCCTGGCGAGCATGGAGGCGTGTCCGGAGTTCGACACGCTCGGCCATCTCGACATCCTGGCCCGGTATGACGCGACGCGCGGGACGGCCCCGGCGGCTTCCCATGCGGAAAAACTCGATGCCGTTCTCGGCTGGCTGATCGTCCATGAGAAATGTCTCGAACTGAACACCTCGGCGCGGCGCTACGAGGTGGGCCGGATGCACCCATCGGAAGCGATCCTGCGCCGCTATGTCGCCTTGGGCGGGAAGCGGCTGACGATCGGTTCCGACGCCCACCGGCCGAACAGTCTCGGCGCTGGTGTCTCGGAAATGCTGCGTTTGGGCCGCGACTGCGGAATCGGCGAGGTGCTGTTCTTCCTTGAGCGGCGTGCGATTCCGCTTCGTATCGACGAGCTGCTCGACGACCAACCGGGAAGTGTGACGTCATGACATCGGGAGTGCGCAGCGGTATGCATCCGCCGGAGTTCCTGATCGGCCGTTCGATCCGTGATCTGACGATGCCCATGCCTCCGGAGGCGCCGCCGCACGATGGATACCGGTTTCCGGCCCTGATCGACCTGCACATCCACGGCGGCTACGGCTGGGACTTCAGTTATGGCGACCCCGACCGTATCGAGGATATGCTCGATGCCTTCATTCCCACCGGCCTGACCGGCCTCGTCGCGACGCTGATCACCTGCCCGGAAGAGCAGCGGATGAAGGCCCTCGAGGATATCGCCACGGTCGCCCTGCGTCGGAAGAAGCCGCCGTCGATCATGGGCATCTGCCTGGAAGGGCCGTTCCTGTCGCCGGCACGGCGCGGCTCGCATCCTGAAGAACTGCTGATGAAGCCCGACATCGATGCCGTGTTGCGCTGGCAGCGGCAGGCCTATGGGCTGATCAAGCTCGTGACCGTCGCCCCAGAGCTTCCCGGGGCGGGCCGGCTGATCGAAGCGCTGCCCCATCACGGAATCCGCCCCGCGATCGGCCACACCGACGCCGACCACCGGACCACGTTGCGGGCGCTCGAGGCCGGGGTCGATCACGTCACCCACCTGTTCAACGCGATGCGGCCCTTCACCCACCGCGATCCCTCGCCGGTCTCGGCCGTCTTCACCTGGCACGACGTGATGGTCGAACTGATTGCCGACGGCATCCATGTCTCGCCCGAGATCATCGCGATGACCAGCAGCATTCTCGGCCCCGAGCGGCTCGTCTTCGTGTCGGACGGCGTCTGCCCGCTCGGCCTGCCCAACGGGGAATACGATGCCTACGGCACCCGTCTCGAGATCCGCGACGGCCGCTGCACCTACGTCGGCGGCCATCTGTTCGGCGGCGGCAGAAGCCTTGCCGACTGCATTCCCATCCTTCACGAACAGGCCGGCCTGCCGCTCGACGAGATCGCCGACGGGACCGGGGCCAATCCCTGCCGGGTTCTCCACGCCGAACCGCCGCCGGGGGACGTGATCCTCGACCGGAAGCTCCGCTGGCTGGCGACCCACTTCAACGGCATCTGGTACTGGCGGGACCGGGTGTGAGAATGAATATATGTTGAAGAATATAGTATTGCTGGCTCTCGTCGCGGTTCTTGCCGCGATTCCGCGGTCCGTTTCGGCCGTCGAGGCGGAGCAGGGCGTCTGCGCCTCGGAAACGGCATCGGAGACCGCGTGGTATGGCGGCTGGGGAATCGCCTCGCTGACCGATGGCTGGGGGCCGAAGCCCGGGGCGACCTCGACCGTTTCGATCTGGGGGGAAAAGATCGCCTCCTGGGCGCTTCCGGTCCAGGAGGGCATCTCCTCGGGGGCCGAATCGATCCAGGACTGGGCGAGCCGCACCTGGACCGATCTGGGCGACAGCGTCAGGAACGGCCGGTGCCGGGACTGCGGGGCGCCGACCCTGCTGAACCGTGACCGGTGCTTCCACTGCATGCAGCGCGAGACATCCGAGGATTTCCTGCGCTGGCTCGACGAGACGAAGCGCTCGGCCCGCGATGCCCTGCGGAACCTGCGCGATCCGAAGCTCACCGAACCCGTCATCGAGCGGCTCCTGCAGGCGCGCGACTACTTCCGCAGCCGCCGGAAGAGCGACCCGGCCGTGACCCGCGAACGCAACCGCCAGATGCTCGAGCTGCTGGGCCGCATGCGGCTCGTGAACGACGGCCGGACGATCAACGAGATCGCCCGGGATACCCTGAAATCCTATGCGCCGGTGCTCGAAGGCACGGATTACATCGAGGATCCGGCCCGCGCCATCTCGTATTTCCTCGTGCTCGATCCCAAAGGCTTTCTCGAGAAGGTGCGGTGCGTGCGGCTGAAGGACGGGCGCGTCGTGACGCCGATCGAGGCCTACCAGGAATACTCCGGAACCGATCCGGCGAAGGCGAAGGAGATGCTCGAGATCATCGAGGACATCCGCCAGATCTCCAGCCCCCTCGAAACCGACGAGAACCGTATCCCCGCGGCCCTCGACGCCCTTGCCCGCCTCCTGCGCCTCATGAGCCGCTGACCGGAGGGCAGGAGTTCAGGCCGGGTCGAGCGGCAGGGGAGGAACGGCCTCGCGCAGCAGGGCGGCACTCGCCTCTGGATGGCTGGAGTTGACGTACATGCCGGTGCCGAGTTCGAAGCCTGCGGCCTTTCCGACGCGGGGGATGATCGATATATACCAGTGAAAATATCCGGCTTTCGCGTCCTTGACGGCCAGCGACCGGACGACGAAATTGAACGCGGGATTGTCCAGCGCGACATAGATCTTTCCGAGAACTGCCTGGAGCAGACGTGTGAGGTGCTTGACCTGACCGTCCTCGAGCGTCGCGAAACAGGCGGCGTGGAGTTTCGGGAAGATCCAGACATGGAACGGCGATAGTGCTGCGAATGGAATGAAGGCGATGAACGTGTCGTTTTCCGCGACCAGCCGCGCGCCGGTGCGCCGCTCCTCGGCGATCATCCGGCAGACGAGGCAGTCGCCGTTCTCGAGCTGGTAGTGCAGCGCCGCATCGGCCCGTTCCAGGACCTGGCCGGGAACGATCGGCAGGCCGACGACCTGGGAGTGGGGGTGCTGGAGCGAGGCGCCGGACTCTTCCCCGTGGTTCTTGAACAGGATGACGTGACGGATGCGCGGGTCGGCATAGAAGGCCCGGAACCGTTCCCGATACGTCCAGATGAGCTTTTCCGCATGGGCCGGGAGAAACAGGGCCAGAGGGCGGTTGTGCAGGGGGGTCTCGATGATCACCTCGTGCAGGCCGACGCCGCTCACCACGTCGCCCAGAGGATCACTGCGGGGGGAAACCTCGCCGACGGGGGAAAGCACCGAAAACTTGTTCGGCACCGACCGGATCAGCCAGCTTCCGTCATCCGCCGTGAGCCGGAACCGTTCCTCCGCTGTCAGGTGCTCGTTTCCGCGGCAAAAAGGGCACGACTCCTGGTAGGCCGGAATCTCGGGCCGGGCGTTCCCTTTCGACAGATCCCCGGGGCGCTTTGCCCGTTCGGGCGCGATAACCGCCCATTCTCCCGTCAACAGATTGTGCCGGATCTCCGACATGCGTGTTCTCCTCTCGTTCCCCGGAAATCATCCCGAGCCCTCTGATCGGCTTCGTGGTTTCGGGGGTGATCCAAATTGTTCCACACCACTATAGCCCCTCGTTGTTCGCAATGTCACGAGACCTGATGGCGAGATTGCAGGGGGCGGTTGAACGCGTGAGGGCAATGTCGTATCATGGGCAAAGCTATAGAAACGAGCAAACAGCGAAATGAGGATTTCCGGGCGGTTCCGTTTCGATTTTCCGGTCTGGGCTGCCGTGATCTATGCCGTGATCGGATGCGTGTGGATTCTGCTTTCCGACCGCGTCGTCACGATGATGACGGGTGATCCCGTCCGGCTCACCTTCCTCCAGACCTACAAGGGCTGGGCCTATGTCGGGGTCACCGCCATCCTGTTGTTCTCCGTGCTCCGGAGCGAATGGAATCGCCTGCAGACCGAGATCCGCGCCCGAAACCAGGCCGAGGAGGAGCTGCGGCGCCTGAATACCGAGCTCGAGGAGCGGGTTTCCCACCGCACTGCCGAACTGGCCCGGGCAAAAGAGCAGGCGGAAAGCGCGGATCGCATCAAATCGGCATTCCTTGCGACCATGTCCCATGAGCTGCGAACCCCTCTCAACTCGATCATCGGGTTCACCGGCATTCTCCTCCAGGGCCTGACCGGGCCGTTGAACGAGGAACAGCACAAACAGCTCGGCATGGTTCAGTCCAGCTCGCGCCATCTGCTTTCGCTCATCAACGACATTCTCGACATCTCGAAGATCGAGGCGGGGCAGTTGAAACTCCAGATGCGCCCGTTCGACCTCCGGCCATCCCTGAACCGCGTCGCAGAGCTGATTTCCCCGACTGCCAAAGCGAAAGGGCTCGATCTCCGGGTGAAGATCGCCGACGAGATCGCCAGCATCACCACCGATCAGCAGCGGCTCGAACAGATCCTGCTGAACCTGCTCAGCAATGCCGTGAAGTTCACCGATCACGGACTGATCGAGCTCTCCTGCCGGACGAACGGGGATGAGTGCCTTCTCGAGGTCATGGATACCGGCATGGGCATTCGGCCGGAAGAGATGTCGAACCTGTTCAAGCCGTTCCACCAGCTCGACAACGGGCTGACGCGCAAACACGAGGGAACGGGGCTGGGGCTTTCCATCTGCCGGAAACTGATCGGGCTGATGGGCGGCACCATCGAGGCAGACAGCCGCTGGGGGGAGGGGAGCACCTTCACGGTCCGGTTGCCCCTCCGCCGCGAAACACCGGCGATGCCGATCGGAACTGACGCATCACATGGGGAAACGGTTTCCGCCGCCCCGCTCTGAGATTTCCCCGATGTGGTTTGCCACGGTTTTCAGCTTCGGGTATACTGGATGGAGAGAGAGGATTCCGGAGCCGACAGCCCGGAACCGTGAGAAGAGTCTTTTGCCCCTCGAAGCGCCGTGTGACGGGGCCGACTGGTCCGTCGGCTGCTGCGTGGCGCGCGGGGAGCGACCGGGAGAACCGTATGTGGACGAAACTGACCCAGGCGATCGAGCGGTGTGACGTCGAGGCGGTGCGCCTGTTCCTGTCCCAGGAGCCTGAATCCGCGCTGCTTCGTAATTACCAGGACGAGACGCTGCTGCACTTCGCGGCCGGCGTCGGCTCCCTCGAGATCGTGGACGAGCTGATGAGGCTCGGTGCCCAGCCCGATCTGCCCGACGAGTTCGGCTGGACGCCGATCCACGAGGCGTGTGCCCACGGCCATGCCGAGATCGTCGCCCGATTCATCGATGTGAAGGCGAACATCGAGGGGATTTCCAAAAAACATGAGACGGCCCTGCACCTGGCCGTCCGCAACGGGTTCGTCGAGATCGTGAAGCTGCTCCTCGACGCCGGGGCGAACCGTGAGGCCCGGAATGACAGCGGCGAGACGCCGTTGCACCTCGCGGCGCGGGACGGCAATCAGGCCGTGATGAAGCTGCTCCTCGAAGGAAAGGCGGATGTGAACGCCCGCAGCCTGGCCGGCGAGACCCCCCTCCACATGGCCGCGCGGGACGGCGACATCGAGGTGGCCGAGCTGTGCCTCGGCTTTGGCGCGAACCCCAAGGAAGAGGACAAGCGGGGCAACAACTTCCTCGAGCTTGCGGTGCGTGCCGGCAAACGCAGGTTTCTCGAGCATTTCGCCGGCCTCGAGCTGAAATCCCCCGAACAGCCCGGCGCCACGCCGGCACCCGACGGCGAAGTCCGCTCCACGACCGTCATGCCGGCGGTCGAGATCAGCGCGCCGGCCGGCGAAGGTCAGAAGGCCGCAGCCTCCACGCCCAAGCCGATCCGCTCCAGCATCATCATGAAGGTGAAGGACGTCGTGGCGGATGTGATGGATCCGCGCCGCGGCATGTTCAATGCCTTCGTTCTCGGCTCGCCCAAACCCAACGGCTGGCTGATCTTCGACATCCTCGATTCGCTTCTCTGGTACATCGTGTTTCCGATCCAGGTGTTCATCATCTGGATGGCCTTCCACCAGAAGATCATTCCGGGCCTGATCTCCTTCTCGGGAAGCGGCCAGGCCGACTCGGTGATGCTGCTGGTCCAGACGGGCGTGAACACGCTGATCGTGTTCGTCGCCGCCTCGCTGCTGGTCGAGACCGACACGGGCTCGGTGCCGCTCCATCATTACCCGCAGCATCTGCGCGACAACGTGCGCATGCGGGTGATCCAGCTCGCCGTCATCGAGATCTTCTTCGTCCAGCGCCTGACCTTCGATCAGGTGTTCTGGGATACCTTTTTCCCCTTCTGGGCCGGGTTCATCATCCTGTACGGCTTCTCGTTCATCTGCTGGTGGGCCGAGACCGGCGGACGGTCACACGCGCCCAAACCCCGTCACACCACCCAGCACCGGACGGTCTGAGCGACCGCTCAGCGCGCGACGACCAGCTGCGACAGGCCGATCTCGAGCAGGACCGCGTTGATCACCGCGAGATCGTCGTCGAAGCCCAGCGGATCCTCGAGATCGTTCGCGGCATCAGCGTTCTCGATGAAATACCGCACCGCGCCGACGACCAGCCCCCGGTGCGCCTCGGGAAGCGTTTCGTAGGCATTCAGCGCGGCTTCCAGCGCCGCCGTCATCCGTTCGATGAGCGGAAGGTTGAGCGGAACCGGCCCCAGGTGGCGCTGGGCCGTCAGCAGATGCAGGCGCATCTCCTCCCTCAGCCCGTCCAGCCCATCCGCCGGAAGCGGCACGGCCAGGCGTGCGAACACGTCGCGGCACTTTTTCGGCAGCGCCGCCGGCATCGTCGTTTCGGTCGTTTCCATGATCTCGCCTCTCATTCAGAATTTCGGACGTTTGTCCCCGCGGAGTTTCCCCGCCCGGCCCGACCGGACGGTCTTCGCCACGGGGAACTCGATACGCTTTTCCAGGACGGTTATTCCGCTGAAATCGTCATTGGTATTGTATGGAATGATATTCGATGTGGCGGCCGCTCTCTCGCCCGGCTCGCCGACGGACTCTTCGTTTCTGGCGGCTCCGAGGGCGCGAAGGAACTCCTCGGCCAGCTCCATCTGCTCTTCGCTCTCCTCGCCCGTGAGCTGGAGAAGCACGGCCTGGGGATCTGCCGGGTTGAGGGCGAGCCGCCGGAAGAAGGCCCCGCGCGCGTTCAACAGCACCTGCATGTCGGGTCGCTTCCCGGCATCGAACTCGAACCGCAGCCGGTTCAACACGCGCGACACCTTGCGCACCCCCGCGATGCCGGCCAGGAGGCGCAGCCGGGTCACGGCGAACAGCCGCTCGCCCTCGACGGGCAGCGTGCCGAACCGGTCCGTGACCTCCTCGCGCAGCAGATCGAGCACCGACAGGTCGACGCAGCGTGCAAGCCGCGCATACATCTCGATGCGCGTTTCCTCGTCTGGAATATATATCGATGGGAATAGCGCCGAGACGGGGATCTCGATCGAGACCTCCGGCGGCCGGACCGTCGTGCCGCCCCGCAGCCGCTGGACGGCTTCCTCGAGCAGCTCGATATACAGCGCGAAGCCGACGGCGGCGATGTGGCCGCTCTGCTCCTCACCGAGCACGTTGCCAGCGCCCCGGATCTGCAAATCCCGCATCGCGATCCGGAACCCCGAGCCGAGCGCCGTGTGCTCCTCGATCGTGGCCAGCCGCTCCGATGCCTCCTGGGTCAGCCGCTTCCCCTTCGAGTAGAAGAAGAAGGCGAAGGCCTGGCGGCTCGACCGGCCGACCCGGCCCCGGAGCTGGTACATCTGGGACAGGCCCAGCCGCTCGGCCTCGTCGACGATCAGCGTGTTCGCGTTCGGGATGTCGAGGCCCGACTCGACGATCGTCGAGGCGAGCAGCACGTCGAACTCGCCCCGGATGAAGGCGAGCATCGTCCGTTCGACCTCGTCCTCGGCCATCTGGCCGTGCGCGACGGCGACCCGTGCTTCGGGGACGAGATCGCGCAGGAACGCGGCTTTCCGGTCGATCGTCTCGACCCGGTTGTAGACGTAGAATACCTGGCCGCCCCGCTTCAGCTCCTCGATGATGGCGCGCTTCGCCCAGCCCGGGTCGAACGGGGCGACATACGTCTGGACCGGCCGCCGCTGCTCGGGCGGGGTGTCGATGACGCTGATCTGCCGGATGCCCGACAGGGCCATCTGGAGCGTGCGCGGAATCGGCGTCGCGGCGAGGGTCAACACGTCGATGTTCGACTTGTACTGCTTGAGCTTTTCCTTGTGCTTGACCCCGAACCGCTGCTCCTCGTCGACGATCAGCAGGCCCAGATCCTTGAACCGCACGTCCGACGAGAGGATGCGGTGCGTGCCGATCAGCACGTCGAGCCGGCCGGCCGTCGCTTTCTTCAGCGTCTCCTTCTGGTCCGCGGGCTTGCGGAGGCGGCAGACGAGGTCGACCGAGACCGGGAACCCCTCGAACCGGTTCATGAACGTCTGGTGGTGCTGGAACGCGAGCAGGGTGGTGGGGGCGAGCACCGCGACCTGCTTCCCGGCGCAGACGGCCTTGAACGCGGCCCGCATCGCGACCTCGGTCTTGCCGTACCCGACGTCGCCGCAGATGAGGCGGTCCATCGGCGTGTCCGTCTCCATGTCTGCTTTCACCGCGACGATCGCCTTCGCCTGGTCGGGGGTTTCGGTGTGCGGGAACCGCTCCTCCATCTGCTGCTGCAGATCGCCGTCGGACGGGAACGCGAAGCCCGGCCCGGAATGGCGTTTCGCATACAGCTCGAGCAGTTCCTTCGCGATCAGCTCGACGTTTTTCTGGACGCGGCGCTTCTGCCCCTCCCACACCTTCGAGTTCAGGCTGTGGACAGACGGGCGCGCCCCCTCCATGCCGATGTATTTCTGCACCTTGTGGACCTGGTCGGTCGGCACGTACAGCCGGTCCGAGCCGGCATACTGGAGCAGCAGGTATTCGCGCGTGGTGCCGGCCGCCGTCATCGTCTGGGTGCCGCGATACTCGGCGATGCCGTGCTCGGCGTGGACGACCAGATCGCCCGGCACGAGCTGGGAGATGAACGCCTGGGCCTTGTCGGCCGTCGCGTGGCGTTTGACCGACGGCTTCGCGTGGGTCGGGTAGATGTCGTCCTCGCCCATGACGACGACACGAGTGGAGCGGGCCAGGAAACCGCGCCGCCCGGCGCCTTCGAGCAGGACGACCTTGCCCCAGGCAAGCTGCCAGGGGAAGCGCGGGTTGATGAGCGGCACGCCGCGCTCGCCCAGCAGGCCGCGCAGGTTGTGATACCGCTCCGAATCGGCGATGACGATCGCCACGGCCCAGTTCTCTCGCACGAGCCGCTGAACCTCTTTCAGCAGCGACTCGCGGGTCGGGTCGGCGGCGGGGGGCAGCACCTCGACATCGAAGGCGAGGCCGGCGGGGTCGGGGTGGCGGAACCGGCTGAACGCCGCCGCGTTCCGGCCGCCGAGGGCTGCGAGAGCGGTTTCGGCCGGGTGGTAGTAGGCATCGGGCGGCAGCAGGGGGGTCAGCTCGCGTGCCGCGGCGAACCGGAGGTGCTGGTCCGAAAGGAAGGTGTCGAGCTCGTCCCGCACCTGGTCGGGGTCTTCGAGCAGGATGCGCGCGGCGGGCCAGGCGTCCCACAGGTAGGCGCGGCCGGGGGCGAAGAACGGCATCAGTTCCCGGATGTCGCGGCTGTCGGGGCGGCCGTTGAACCGCTCGAGCCGCCGTTGCAGCAGCTCGGCCCGGGTGGCGTCCATGCCGGCGATCGCGGCTTCGACCGCATGCACCGCCGACCGGCGCGCGTCCTCGTCGAGCGGGTGTTCGAGAGCCGGGGCCAGTACCGCGTGGTCGAGCTTTTCGAGCGTGCGTTGGGTCTCGGGCGAGAAGCTCTTTACCGTCTCGAGTTCGTCGCCGAAAAAGTCGAGCCGCACCGGCAGCTCCGCGTGGGGTGAGAAGACGTCGACGAGGCCGCCGCGCACCGCGAACTGGCCCGGCTCCTCGGCCAGATTCGACCGCTCGTAGCCGAGCGCCGTCAGCCGCGTCGCCAGCTCGCCTGGCCGCACGACGTCGCCCGGAGCGAGCCGGATCATCGCGTCCCGCCAGGCGCGGGGGCTCATGAACCGCTCGGCGGCCGCGCAGACCGGGGCGATCACCACGCCGCCGCCCGCCGCTTCCATCGCGAAGGCGGCCAGCCGCTGACGGGCTACCTCGGCGTCGGCGGCCGTCTGGTCGTAGACCGAGGCACGGTCGGGCAGGAACAGCGCGACCCGCTTCGAGCGCGGTCCGAGCCAGGTGCGCGTCTCCTCGATGAGGCGGGAGGCGCGCTCGGCCGAGGCGGTGAGCACGAGGGTCACCCGCGGCTGATGCGCCAGCCAGGCGAGAAGCATCGGGGCCAGCATGCCGGACAAACCGGTGAAGGGCCCCTCGGGCGATGTCTCGAGCGCCGAAAACAGCGTGAGTACCGGCCGCCCTTCGCCGGTTTTCACCGGTTCAGAGATCGTTGCCATGTTTGCACCGGTCCGGATGGGTGTGTATAATACCCGGTGCAGAGCATACGCCAAGCCTCGCGGGCCCGTCAAGACGGCGGAAACCCGCGGAAAGGGAGAGTCGTGAAGCGCACGCCGTCGAATCCGGGTCTTGCCCTGCCGGTCAATCTCGTCCTGATCGGCATCCTGCTGATCGGCATCTGGCGCGGACAGGCGCCGTTCGATACCGTGATCCGCCTGCCGAGCCTGCTGCTCATCCTCGTCGTCATCAATACCCTGCTCATCTTCCGCGAATCCCTCTGTGGAAGCGGCGGAACGGGCGGGTGCGCCCCAGCCGGCCGGGCATCGCGGTCGGCTCATCTGGAACGCGTTTCCAGGCTCCGCCGGATGCTGAACACGCGGATTTCGGGCTCCGACGAGTCGCAGCTTCCCGCGGACGCCCTCGGGACCCTGCTTGGCTCCACGGATCAAGCCGCAATGGCCCTCTACACGCTCGACGAGAGTGGGGCGTTCGCCCAGCTCGCCACGTGTGGCGCGCTTCCGGCGCAGCTGACGGCAGCGCGGTTCGTCGTCCAGAACGGGGAGCTGGTGCTGCGCCACCCGGCCGGCCTCGGCGACGAGGTGATCTTCCGGTGGGAAACGGCGCCCCGGCATGCCCGGCACGCTTCTGCCGTCACGGTTCTGACCATCGAACTCGTGCCCCTGATGATGGATGGAAAACCGTCTGCCCTCCTGGTATCGATGCCGAAACCCTCCGGTCCCCGGTTCTCGAAGCGGCTCGATGCCGAGACGGCCGGCATGTTCCTCGAAGGGGCGCTTGCCCGCTGGCAGAGCTCGATCCGGGCCACCGAAGGCCGCGCTCACGATCACCAGACCGGCCTCCAGCGGTTCGAATGGTTCAAGGAGGCCTTCGAGATCGAGGTCGAACGATCCGAGCGGTATCACCAGAACCTCACCCTCATGCTGGTCGACCTCACCCCCTGCGACGATCTGCCCGCCGGCCAGCGCGAAGCGCTCCGTCAGGCGGTCGCCGCCGCCCTGCGCGACTCCCTGCGGCGGCTCGACCAGGCGTTCGTCTCCAGTCGCCCCGGAAAATTTGCCGCCATCCTCACCGAGACCGGCAGCGATGTCGCGGCGCGCGTCACCGAGCGTGTCCGACAGGCCTTCGCCACCCGCGTCGGCGATCTGCGCCGTCTGAACCCCCGCCTCGCCATCGGAACGGCGAGCTACCCGTCCGACGCCACCCACGGCGACGGCCTCCGGGAAATGGCCGAAGAAGCGCTGGCCGAGGCCGTCAAAAGCGGCCGGCCGGTCGTGGCCTACGGCTCAATCCATTCAGGAGAAGAGAAATGAGCGACTCCGCCCTCGTGAAAATCCGGTTCCAGCTCAACGGCAACCCCGTCGAGACCGACGTCGCGCCGACGATGACGCTGCTGGAGCTGCTGCGCAGAACCTTCCTGCTCACCGCGGCCAAGGAAGGCTGCGGGAAAGGCGAGTGCGGCGCCTGCACCGTCCTGATGAACGGAGAGCCCGTCAACAGCTGCCTGCGGCTGGCCGCCTCGCTCCGGCCCGAGGACCGCGTCGAGACCCTCGAGGGCCTCGAGAAGGATCCGCTGATGACCATCGTCCAGCAGTCCTATGTCGATGCCGGCGCCGTCCAGTGCGGCTTCTGCATCCCCGGGATGGTGATCTCGTCGTATTCCCTCCTGAAGCGGGTTCCCCAGCCGACCGAGCACCAGATCAAGGAAGCCCTCTCGGGCAACATCTGCCGCTGCACCGGGTATCGCAAGATCGTCGCCGCCGTCCGCCAAGCGGGCAGCGCCGCCGGCAACGGAGCCAAGGGGGGCCGGCCGTGAATAGTATTTTGAATAATATTATATTTCACCGGCCCGCCGATGTTCCGTCCGCCTGCGCGCTCCTTGCCTCGCTTCCGAACGCGGCGATCCTGGCCGGCGGCACGGATCTGGTCGTGAAGCTCCGCAACGGGGTGCTGCCCGTGGTCACGGATCTGGTCGATGTCGGCGGCCTCCGCCTCTCGGCGATCGCGCTCGCGGATGGAAAACTCCGCATCGGCAGCGGCTGCACGATGGAACAGATCCGCACCGACCCGCTCGTGGCGGCGCGATTCCCCGCCCTCGTTTCGGCCGTCGGCCAGGTGGGGGCCCTCCAGATCCGCCACGCCGCCACGATCGGCGGAAACGTCGGCAACGCGTCCCCGGCCGGCGACTCGATTCCCGCCCTGCTGAGCCTCGAGGCCTCGGTGGTGCTCACCGGTCCGAAGGGGTCGCGCACCGTGCCGCTCGCCGACTTCTTCACCGGCCCCGGCCGGACCGTGATGCAGAAAGGCGATCTGATCGAGGCGTTCGAACTGCCCGACCGCCCGACGAAGGGCTGCTTCCACAAGATGGGCGAACGGCTCGCGCATGCGATCTCCAAGGTTTCCCTCGCGCTCACGACGTGGGATGTCGGAGCCGGAAAGCGCGCGGTGCGCATCGCCCTCGGCGCCGTCGCCCCGAAAGTCATCCGCGCCGTCGCGGCCGAAAAAATCCTCGAGGCCGAGGCCTGGCCGCCCAAGAAAGAGCTGCTCGAGCGTGCCGTCCAGGCTGCCTGTGAGGCCGCGACCCCGATCGACGACGTCCGCTCGACGAAGGGCTACCGCAAAAAAATGGCCGGCGTGCTGCTCGAACGCGCGGTCCGGAGTCTGCCCGACGCACTCTGACGACAGCCCGGCCGGGGCACAGGAGGCACCATGAAGTATCTGTCCATCCTGCTTCACCTCTACCAGCCGCCCACCCAGATCGGCTTCGTCGTCGACGACATCTGCCGCGAGTGCTACGAGCCGCTCGTCGACATCTTCACTTGCGAGCTGAAGCCCCGTTTCACCCTCAACATCAACTACAGCCTCACCGAACAGCTCGAGGCCCGAGGCCACCACCACATCCTCGCCGGCCTGCGTGCCGCAGGAGAGAGCGGCTGTCTCGAGTTCGTCGATTCGGGTGCCTACCACCCGATCTTTCCGCTCATCCCCGAGGATGAGGTCAAGCGCCAGCTCCGCATCAACCGCGAGGGCAACGCCCGGCTGCTCGGGCCGAGCTACGCCCCCAAAGGCGTCTTCCCGCCCGAAATGTGTTTTTCCGGCAACGTGGCCCAGTTGTTCGCTGAAATGGGATACGCGTGGTGCATCACCGACGATCTGCCGTACTCCTATTTCAACGGCACGCCGCCCTGCGATGCGATCCCGTCGATGCATGGGGTCAAGGTGTTCCTGCGCAGCAACAAGTGGTCGAACGAGCTCTCCTTCCACACCTGGAAAGGCACCGAGTTCGTCGCCCACATCAAGGAACGCATGCACGAATGGTTCGGGGATCGCGATGGATATATCATCCTCGCGATGGATGGCGAGACGTTCGGCCATCACCACAAGTATTACGAGGAAAAATTCCTGCGCAGCATGCTGTACACCCTGATCCACGATCCCGAGATGAAGCTCGTCACGCTGAGCGAGCTGGCGGCGACGTTCCCGGCGTTTCCCGCGTTCGTCCCGCCCTCGACCTGGTCGGCGTCGGATAAGGATCTCTGCAACGACGATCCGTATCCGCTCTGGCACAGCAAATTCAACCCGATCCATCACAACCAGTGGCTGCTCACGAATCACGTGATGGCCTGCGCAAAACGGGTCTGCGACGAGGACCCGCTCACCCGGGAGCTGCTGGACAAGGCAATGTATAGCTGTCAGTATTGGTGGGCGTCGGCCTGGAACTTCGACCCGAGCCAGGTGTTCCGGGGCGCCTATCTCCTGCTCGATACCCTGGAACAGGCCGCACGCGTCGCCGGCGACCGCGAAGCCCTCCGGATCGGCCGCGAGCTCTACAATAACCTGGTCTTCTCCCTCGCCGAACGCACCCGGTCGAAAGCCTGACCCGCTTCGTGCCTGCTTCCAACCCATGGAAATCCCCCGAGAGGAGCGGCTGCCCGTCGTTGCTCGTTCGTGGGCGTGTGAAATATGCACCTTGTGTGCTTGTGCCAAAGATCGGGCGGAACGCGTGCGAATATCGCACCATTTCCCCGTCGCTGAACGGCCTCTAAACAATCCGCAGGAACTTCCCGATAGAGGGGGGGAATTGAGGCCCCAGCTCGTATTGGGCAGGTTGGCAGAAGCGGAGAGACAGATGCGGAAACGGCTGATGAACGGTGCGGCGGCGGCTCTGGTGTCGCTCCTGCTGGCGGGGGCGCCGGGGTTCGGCGTGACGCCCGAAGAGGTTTTCCAGACCGGGAAACGGGCATTTCTGCTGGGACACTGGAAGGAAGCGGCGGATGGATTTGCCCGGTTCAACGAGACCTGGCCGGGCCATGCGCTGCACCCCGAAAGCACCTTTTTTCTCCTGCTCAGCGAGTCGCGTGCGGGTTTTGCACATATCCGGCGCTCGTGGGAGGAGCAGCGGCTGGCATCGCTGACGACCGGTCTGGCCTACGTGCGCCAGAAGCTTCCCGACGCGGATCTGAAGGAGCTGGATGTCGAGCGGCTGGTGCTGAGCTGCCGGCTGACCCCCGAGGCCGCTTCCCTGCCGGCCGTGCTCGATCTGGCCCCCGATGACCTGGGGCATCTGATGAAGCGCGGCATGCTGCCCGACGCGGCGGAGGAGCCGATGCTGACCCTGCGCTGGATCCGGGATTGGAAGGCGCGGCATGGCGGGAAAGCCTCCGGAACGCTGCTTGCCGCGCTCGATCTTTGGAAAGCCCGGGCGTTCTGGCGTCTTCTGCTGTCCCCGATGCCGGCGAAGGCCTTCGATGCAGAGATCCGGTCGATGGAGCGCGTTTCCCTGCCTGCGGCCCACCTGAAAGCGCTGAAAGCCGCCTTCCGGGCCGGGGATCCCGAGGTGAAACGGGAAGCCGCGCTGCTCGGCATCGCCGTCGGCCAACTCGCTGCCTTTGCCAGGTACGATTTATGCGTTGTCAATGAATGGCAAACCTACCTGCGGGATCGCGGGAATCATCTCGAGGGAGCATGGAGCCCCAGATGAACATCTGGTCCAAAATCGGGTATCTGCTGGTCACCCTGGCGCTGGTCGGAACGCTGGTGGTGATGGTGCCCAGTTGCATGACCGTCGATTTCACCTACATCAAGATGGGGCTCAAGCCGGTGACGACCGAGCCGAAATCGAACATCACGACCCTTCCCGAAGAAAACGATTACCCCGAGAAGTCCCGCGATCTCGTGCTGAGCGCGACCCGTGCCCGCACCTACCTGACGACCGCGACACGCGACTACTACACCGGCAGTTATGACGATGCCCTGCGGCGGCTCGACCGGGCCAAATGGTATGACCCGACGAATTTCGGCATCTTCAAGCTTTCGGGACAGATTTTCTTCGAAAAAGCCCGATACCGCAAGGCGTTCAACGACCTCGCCCATGCGACCCAGTTGCCGAACGACGATCAGTTGATCTCCCGCGATATCGACGTGCTCAAGCGGCTCATCCGGTATGGCCGCAACGAGGTCGACCGCCTCCAGCAGGCCATCAACCGCAATCCCGATGACCAGATCGCCGCCGCGAAGCTGCGCGACCTCGAGGAACAGCTCCAGGAGTGACCCGGGAAACCCCTTTCCGCTAAAACGATCGGCCGGAGTGAACCGGCCGATTTTTTTTCCCTGAAACTTTTCCGAAACAGCCGCCATAATCTTGAATTGGAGACCAGGGGTACCCCGCAAGGAATTTGACACCGACGCCCGAGCCCGCTAGCATGTCTGGAGAACTCCACGAGGAGAGGAACAGGTGAAATGGGTAATCTGATCGTTGCCGGGCTCGTCGGACTCGCGATTCTCGTCTTTTTCGTCGTTCTGTCGTTTTTCCCGTTCGGCACCTGGATCCGCTGCCTCTCCGCGGGAGTCCCCGCGAGCCCCGTCAGCCTCATCGCGATGGGGCTGCGCAAGGTGCCCAGCGACATGATCGTCGACACCTACATCCGGGGCTCGAAAGCCGGCCTTTCGGTCTACCTCGACCGCCTCGAGGCGCATTTCCTTTCCGGCGGTGACATCAACAGCGTGATCAACGCCCTCATCGCCGCCGGCCGCGCCCATCTCAACCTCTCCTTCGAGCGGGCCGCCGCCATCGATCTCGCCGGCCGCGACGTTCTCGACGCCGTCCGCATGAGCGTCGAGCCCCGGGTCATTTCCACCGGGGATGTCTCCGGCATGGCCAAGAACGGCATCGAAGTCATCGCCCGCACCAAGATCACGGTGCGCGCCAACCTCGAAACCATGGTCGGCGGCGCCGGGGAGGAAACCGTCCTGGCGCGCGTCGCCGAAGGCATCGTCTCGGCGATCGGCTCGGTCGATACCCACACCGACGTGCTCAAGCGGCCCGAGATCATCACCCAGCGCATCATGGATGCAGGTCTCGACGCCGGAACCGCGTTCAGCATCGTCTCGTTCGACATCGCCGATATCGACGTCGGCCGCAACATCGGCGCCATGCTCCAGACCGACCAGGCCGAGGCCGACAAGAAGGTCGCCCAGGCCAAGGCCGAAGGCCGCCGCGCCCTCGCCGTCGCCCAGCTCCAGGAGAACAAGGCGATCGAGCAGGAGATGAAAGCCCGGCTCGTCGAAGCCGAAATGCGCGTTCCCAAGGCCCTCGCCGCCAGTTATCGCGACGGCAAGCTCCTCGTGGCCCGCAAACCTCGAAAGACGCCCCGTCCGGGGACGGCCCATGCCTGAGAGGCGGCCGACGACCGGCCGCCGCGGAATGTTTCGTGAACGGATTGCCGGTGGTACGCGTCTCTCGATCGAATCATGATCCGAAGGTCGATCTTCATAGCCCTGACTCTGGTTCTCACCGCCTGGTGCGGTCATGGATACGCGCTCGGCTCTTTGAAAAGCGTAGGGTCGGTATGGAAGAAAACCGGGTATGACTGCGTCGTGCGATCCTTCGCCGAGGATCGCGCCGGCCGCCTCTGGGCCGGAACCTTCGGGGCCGGCCTGCTCGTGTTCGACGGCAGCGCGTGGGAACGGATCGCCTCGGTTCCGGAGGCCATTCCCGACGGCCGCATCAGCAAACTGGTGATCGATGCCGACGGCTCGCTGCTCGCCGCGACGGCGGGGGGCGGGGCGTTCCGGTTCGATGTGGCCCGCCGCAGCTCATCCCCCCTGATTCCCGGAAACGAGCCGGGATCACGGCATTTTCATGCGTTCATCCGGACGAATGACGGAAGATTTCTGCTCGGGGCGGTAGGTGAGGGGGTCTTCCTCGCCGAAAAAGGCGACTGGAAGCATCTGACGGAGAGTGACGGACTTCCGAGTTCCTGGGTGAACGACGCCGTTCCCGACGGAGACGGCGGCATCTGGCTGGCGACCTGGGACGGCATTGCCCGTCTCGACCGGGCGGGAAGCATCGACCGGGTCGAGCTTCCCGAGTCGCCATGGACGGACGGAAACGTGAACGTCCTGGCCTCGTGCGCCGGCACGCTCTGGATCGGCACCGGTTCGGGCGGGCTGATACGCCGCAACCCCCCGGCACTGCCGCGGAAGCGGCCGCAGTATGTGCGCATCCCCGACGTGGCCCCCCAGGTTCATGCGCTCCAGGAACACAACGGCTCGCTCTGGGTCGCGACCGAGCAGGGACTGTTCCGCGTCGATCCCGCGACCGGGCGGGCGGTTCCCGACTGCCGGGAAGCGGGGGACGCGGCGTTCACCGCCCTTGGCGTATGGAAGTCGGCGCTCGTGGCCGGCACGGACATGGGTGCGATCTGGCTGCGTGAAAACGACGGCCGGTGGAGTAAGATATTCGAGTATCGGAAAGACAAACCCCAGACTGGAGGTCGTTCGAGATGAGATCCGTTCGAGGAGTGCTCGCCCTTGGAGCTGTGCTGTGCCTGAGTGTCGCCGGATGGGCCGGTCCGCTGGAGGACCAGACGGCGAAGGCGAAGTCCCTGTATGACCAGGGAAAATTCAAAGAATCCGCCGAGGTATACAAAGCGATCCTCGTCGAAAACAAAGATGCCGTCAAGAACGACCACAAGATCGCGGCCGATCTCTGGCAGGGATTCGGTGAAGCCCTGGCGAAGGGCGGCTGGAAGACCCGGGCTGACGACGCTTTCAAGCGCGCGGCCGATCACCGCACCCATATCCAGGGAACCGCGGCCCCCGGCGCCGGTGCCGCCGCGAAGGCTCCCGAAAGCCCCGCCGTCGCCCCCGACGCGAAGCTGATGGACAAATACAAGCTGGCCTCCGTGAAGTCGGAAAAAGCCCAGGAACTCTACCGGCGCGGCTCGGCGTATCTCGAGGAAGGCCGGCTGCTGTATGCCGTGCAGGAGTTCTCGGGGGCGGTCGAGGCCGAGCCCGGAAACGTCGATCTGATGGATGTGGCGGCCCGGGCGATGGTCGAATACGGCGAGCCCTGGTTCGACAAGGCCAAGACCCTGATGGAAGCGGTCCGCAAGTCGGTCGGCGACGCGGCGATGAACCACGACCGGTGGGTGGTGCTCGGCCGGGCGGCGACGAATGCGAAGAAATACGATTTCAAGGTTGCCGAAGAGGCCTTGAACGCAGCTCTCAAGGCGAACGCCCAGAGTTACCCGGCGCACGTCGCGATGGGCGAACTGCTCCTGCTGCGCGGCGAGTACAAGAAGGCGATCGAGTGGTTCGAGAAGGCCCGCAAGATCAAGGACGGCGAGCTGCGCATCCTGTGGGGCATCGGGGACGCCTACACCGGGCTTTCCGAGATGCACAAGGCGCTCGATGCCTATGCGGCCGCCTATGACGTGGCTCAGCAGAACTCCGAGGCCGTCTACAAGTTCGCCGGCGGTCTGAAGAACGTCGGCCGCATCGACGAGGCGATCCATTTCTACGAGGTCGCGATCGGCCTCGACCCGGCGCGGGCCAAGTATCACCTGGGCCTCGTCGACATCTACCTGCCGCGCATCATGGACTTCTCGGCGAAAAAACATCTGGACGCGGCTCTTGCCCTCGAGCCCGAAAACCCCTGGTGCCATTATTATAATGGACTCTATATGGAAATGCGGCGCCGGATCGACGACGCGATGCTGGAATACAATACGGCCGCGTATTATGGGCCGCAGATGCTCGACGTGAAATATCAACTGGCGAATATTTTCGCCGCCGTCGGAAACAAGTTCCCCGGGAACAACTTCTCGAACGAGAACCCGTCGGACAAGCTCGAATACCTGCCCTACAAAGACGTGAAACAGGCATACCGGCTCTACAAGGAGATTCTCGCGATCAACCCGAAATACCGGCATGCCACGGAGATCCAGGCCCAGGTCGCCGGCATCGAGGAACTGCTCGATGTCGACAGAAAGCTCCAGAAGGCGATCGACTCGGTCGTTCGATGACCAGACAGGACTACAATCCTAAAGGAGGATATATGGAGAAACGGATGTGGGGATTCCTCGCGGCAGCTCTCGTTTGGGGGAGCACCGTCTTTGCGGCGGATGTCAGCACAGTGGCGACCGATTCCCGGTATGACATCAATGACCGGACGAAAGTGGTGACCGGCATCATGTCGATTCCGCAGAACGAAATCCGGCGGATTCCCGATATGATCGAGAAACCCGAGTCCCAGATCGGCATGTGGGTTCCGATGATGGAGCCGGATCCGGTCGTGCGCGGCTTCGACAACAAGATCAAGGACAACGTGCGTATTTTCCGCAATACCGGCAACACGAAAGACAAGTATCCCTACCTCGTCAAAGAGGTTTCGTCGGGGAAGTGGTATGCCTACCGCAACGTCAACTACAAGTGGACGTTCGAGGACGCCGGTGAGGAAGGCAAGGGCGGCGGCACGAACGGCACCTCGGGCGGCGAAGTCTGGACGCCGTTCTACAAGGCTTCCGGCTCCGAACGCGCCATCGAATACATGAAGAACATCGTGAACGGCACGGGCGACAAGACCTGGGATCCCAAGGTGTATCCCAATGCCCACAAGAAACCGTTCGACTCCGGTATTTCCGGTGACGCCGACACCCGCGGCTCGACGGTTCTCCAGGAAGTCGGCATGCTCATGACCTACGAGCGCGCCGCCGTGAATCCGACCGTCGTCGGCACCGCCGAGGGCTACCATGGCAACGCCGATATCTCCGTGATCGATCCGGCGGCCATTCCCGAGGCCAAGCTCGATGCCGAGCCCAGCGGATGGGAAACCAAGAAGGCCGTCAATGCGAGTCCCGACGGCTGGAAGCTCAAGAACACCGATGGTGGCGACGAGTTCTCGGCGTTCAACCGCGTCTACGTCGAGGATTATTCCGAACCCAGCGTGAAGGGCACCGAGGTGAAGCTGTACAGCGGCAACACCGGCGCCTTCGTCGAGAAGGTCTACAACAAGGCCACCAACAAATGGGAGCCCTGCAAGGGCATCGCCTTCGAGTATGAAGACGACAACCCGAATGCCGCCGCCTCTTCCGACCGGCTCAAGGCCAGCCTCAACTACGAGTGCGGCAACATGGACCTGTACAAGCTCGACAACCCGTCTTACAACCGCGACGACCCGACGTCCGAGCCGTTCCTGTACTTCGTCTACCTGCCCCCGACCTATCGCATGAACTGGAACGAGCAGGAACAGAAATGGGATCGGATCAAGGTTTCCGAGAACCCGGTCAAGCTCGACGAGACCGTCGTGTACGGCCCCTACCTCGGGCCGGCCAAGAAGGCGGAAGAGTACTACTACTACAAGAACGTCGATCCGAACTGGAAGGGCCGTTCCGAAAAGGACGTCGAGGAGTTCATCAAGGCCCGGTACGCGAATGCCTACTCGACCAAGAACCTCACCCCCTGGATCCGCGGTCTTGCCTACTTCATCCTCGACGAGCGCAACAGCGGCCTGCTCAAGACCAAGCTGCTGAACGGCTGGATCAACAAGGCCAAGAACACCAAGAATGAAGGTCTCGAGGCCAAGGTGCCCGAGCTGGCGATGATGATCGGCGAGTATGAAGCCCTTGGCGATACCGGCAAGAAGGCCGCCGCCGACATGCGCGCCTTCGTCGACCACCTCAATGCGACCGGCATGCTCGAGGTCAACCGCTTCTCCTACATCGAGTTCAAGGACGGCGGCCGGTACTGCGTCGGCCCGATCGAGTTCGAGAAGATCGACGGCATTCACAACGAGACGACCGCCACGGTCGACGGCCAGACCGTCAAGACCGGCTCCTGGTTCGTGCCCGGTCCGCGCGTGCTGCTGCCCAAGCATTACGCCACCACCTCCCTCGAGTGGGATGCCGGCGGCGCCGCGAAGATGGTCGGCGGCCAGATGGCCAAGGATGCCCAGAACTTCGTTCTCGGCCCGGATGGACGCTGGAAGCGCGCCGGCTCTGCGGAAGACGCGGGCGTTCCGGACGAGCTGCAGGTGGCCGGGACCAACTCGAACTTCATCAAGAAGTACGGCGACACCTGGATGCAGAAGGTTCCCGACCTGATGTTCAAGGTCGACATGGCCGACTGCTGCGGCAACACCACCAACCAGGTCGGCTTCCTGAAGGTGAACGACGGCGGTGAGGGCGCCAAGCCGGTGACCGAGGTCGAGATCTCCGACTCCCGCAGCGGCAACGACATGAAGGTCGGCGTTCCCCCGTCCGACGAGATCCCCAGCGATCGCGAGATCTCGATCCAGGACAGCGGCTCCAAGGTCCAGGTGCCCGGCGGTGAGTATGCCGAAAACGACATGGCCAACAAACAGTGGCAGGTCGTCGACAAGAACGGCAACCCGGTCGATGATCCGCTGAACAAACAGCTGAAGCTCGATGACAAGGTCATCTTCGAGGATACGCGCCTCAACGTGACCGCCCAGGCCTACGACAACATCGACCGCTTCTATCCCGGCCGCGGCATCGCCTATCAGCGCCTCCAGATCCGCGAACTCGATGCCAACGGCAACCCGACCGACAAGTTCGAACCGCTCGAGGACGCCACCGGCAACAAGAGCGACAAGATCGAGCGCGTCGTGCCGCGCGAGCGCTTCGAGCGCAACGACAAGACCGAACCGGTGATCAAGTTCTATCACATCTTCCGGAACCCCGGAAAATACCGGGTCGAGTATCTTGCCGAAGACTTCGAGGCCAACAAGCAGCAGATGAGCTTCAACGTCACCGTCAAGGATATGAGCTTCCAGGAGCGCACGATCCGCGACGAGTCCGAGAGAACCAACACGAACGGTCAGTAAGGGCCGGCCTGCCGTCGGACCTGACCCGCACGAGGCGGGACGCGGACCGGCGGCTTGCATGAAGGAATCGACCCGGGGGAACGCTTGCGTCCCCCCGGGTTTTGTTTTATCGTGAAACCGGATCTTCCGCGGATGCCGCCCGCCCGACCGGCCGGCCGGAACGCGATGATACGGGAGGAAATATATCGTGAGACATAATAATTCCGCTCTCTGGTTCGCCGGGGCTGCCGTCGGCCTGTTCCTGGTTCTTGTCGGCGGCACGCCAGCCGCGGCGGTGATGCCGGCGGGGATCGCGCTCGAGCGCGTCTACTCGACGGCGGACGGGCTGAGCCACAACTCGGTGCTGGCCGTCGCCGCCGGGGCGGAGAACGTCTTCATCGGGACGGAGCGGAACCTGAGCGTCCTGAAGAAGGACGGGAAGTTCACGGTCTGGGGCCCGGACAACTCGCCCCTCAAACTGCAGCGGGTGCCGGCCGTAACGGTGCGCAACGGCACCGAGGTGTGGGCCGCCTGCCGCTCGCCCGTGGCCGGCGGGGGCACCTACAAGTGGGATGGCCTGCAGTGGTCGGTGTTCGAGGAGATCAAGGACGACATGCAGTCGAACTACGTGAACTGCTTCGCCGTCGACGAGAAAGGCGTGCTCTGGATCGGCACGGATGACCAGGGGGTGAACTACTACGTCTGGGAATCGAACCCGTACCGCAAGTTCGGGTATCTGGCCTCGAAGAAAGGGCTGCTCGACAACCGCATCACCTGCATGGCCACGCGGCCCGGTGAAGTCTGGCTGGGCACCGTCTCGGGCGTCAGCGTCTACAAGGGCCGTGACGGCGAGAAATACCTGTTCACCAACTACACGAAGGCCGAAGGTCTGCCCGCCGACCATATCACGGCGATTGCGGCCGCTCCCGACCGGGTGCTCGCCGGCACGACGAAGGGGCTTGCCGTGTTCGAGAACGGGGCCTGGAAGCTGCTCGGCACGGCGGCCGGACTTGCCGACACCTGGGTGACCGCCGTCCTGATCGACGGCGCCGACACCTGGGTCGGCACGAAAAAAGGCATCCAGCTCCTGCGCGGCGGCCGCTTCGAATCCCCCATCGACTACCGCGACGGCCTGCCCTCGGCCCATGTCCAGTGTCTCACCCTGGTCCGCGGCCAGGACGGCGTCACCCGGGTGTATGCCGGAACCGACCGGGGTCTGGTGGTGCTGAAGCGGCAGTGACGATGCGATGAAAAAGCAGATCATTTCTATCGTTATCAGTATTCTTTGGGGACTGGCGGTCAGCGGCGTCATGGCGCAGGATGCGGCCGTCGACGTCCGGTCGATGGCCTTTGCCGACGGCTGGCTCTGGGGCGTTGCCGCCGGGGGGACGGGGGTGTTCCGGTTCGAAGGCGGAGTCTGGAAACCCGCGCCAGACGGGGCCGGAGCCGCCGACTCCGCCGTGACGTCGCTCGCCTCCCTTCGGGGGCGCCTGTATGCCGGTTCGGCGCAGGGCCTTTCGGTTCGCAACGGGGCCGCCTGGGATCAAGTGCCGCTTCCGGTTGCGGGAACGGTCGGGGTGACGGCTCTCGCGGCGGATGAGACGGCGTTGTATATCGCGACCACGGCCGGGATGTTCCGGCTGGATGAGCCGGGCGGCATGCCGAAGCTGTTTCTGGGAAACGATGCCCGCGCGCAGGCCGGGGGAGCGTCGGGGGCTGCCGTCAGCAACGTGCGGATTTTCCCGCCACCCGAGGCGGGGCAGGGCTCCCGGCCGACTTCCGAGCCCGCCCGGACGACCGTCGCGCAGGGAAGCGGCGATACGGCCGTTACCGCCGCTCCGGATACGGCGAAAGAGCCGGCCTGGTGGACGAAAGTGAAGAAGCCCGCGCGGCCCCAGCCGACGTTTTTCAAGGATATCCTGCCGGTGATGGTGAAGGAGTGCCTGCCCTGCCACACCGACGGCACGGGCAAATACTTCCCGCTCCATGAACCGCAGACCGTCATCCGGTATTTCAAGAACGGCGGTCTGGTGCGGTTCGAGCAGTTCCTCGAGGATGGCGGCGGGATGGCCGGCAAGGTCGCCCCCGAGACGGCCAAGCTCATCCACATCTGGGTCGTGGACGGCTGCCGCGAGTAAGCTTCAGCTCGGCGTCTGGAAAAGGATATACATGTAGCCGAGGTAGGCGGCCACGAGCAGCAGCCCCTCGGCCCGGACGATCCGGTAGCCGGTCCACATGATCGGCAGACAGCCCAGGGCGACGACCACCATCAGGGGAATGTCGATCCCCAGCATGTGATCCGAGACGGTGAGCGGCAGCATCGATCCCGCCACGCCCAGGATGCCGAGGATGTTGAACATGTTGCTCCCGACCACGTTGCCGACGGCGATCTCCGACTGACCCTTCATGGCGGCGACGACCGAGGTGGCCAGCTCGGGAAGCGAGGTTCCTGCGGCGATCAGGGTCAGGCCGATGATTTCATCCGACACGCCGAACGTCTTGGCGATTGCGACGGAGCCGAACAGCAGGGCTTTCGAGCCGCCTACCAGGCCGACCAGGCCAATGACGATTTTGCCGAGATCCTTCCCGAGGGAGGTTGGCTCGATGGCTTTGACTTCGTCGGGAATCTCCGGGGTGGCTTCCTTCTTGCCGAGAACGTAGCTGACGGCCGTGTAAAGCACGAGAAGGCCGATCATGATCAGGCTTTCGGGGCGGGAGAACTGGCGGTCCGAGGCAAACCACCAGCAGAGCAGAGAAACCAGGATCATGATCGGGGTGTCGCGCTTGACGACGGCCTTGTTGCAGGCGATCGGGTGGATCAGCGCGGCAACGCCGAGGATGAGGGCGGCGTTGAAGATGTTGCTGCCGACGGCGATGCCGGGGTTGTTCTCGATACTTGCCTGGACGCTGACGACGAGCTCAGGGGTCGAGGTGCCGGCAGCGACGATCGTCAGGCCGATGAACAGAGGCGAAACCCCCATCTTGTGCGCGAGAGCGACGGCGCCGGCGACCAGCCAGTCCGCGGCGAGGGTGAGAAGCACGAGACCGCCAACGATGGCAACGATATGCGTAATCATGGCCACGATGATACCCGGCCGACCCCTGCAGGGCAAGCGCCGGGATTCCCGGGAAATGATTCCCCCGCAAACCGATGCATCGGGATTGGCTCGCGGAATGGGGCGCCCGCGTCTGGAAAATGAACGGGTTTCATGGTACGATGACGGGGTGAAGAAGGGCTTGTGCTGGATTCAGTTGATCGCCATCACCCTGCTGGTGCTGATGGCCCCGTGCATGCGATGCGAAATCGGCGTCGCCGGTGCCGGATATAAAGCAAGCTATACTTCCGACGAGCACCAGGGCGAGTGCGAGGACCACCACAACTGCACCTCGATCAGTTGCAGTTGTCATGGCGGTTTTTACCCGCTTCCCACGGGGGCGGTGACGCTCGAACCGGCAGTCGTCGGCTTCGTGGGGTTTTCGGCACCGATCGCGCCGAAGGCTGCCGCGATCCGGGAAATCTTCCAGCCCCCGAAATCCTCCAACGCCTGATTTCGCCGTTGCGGCGGAATCCCCGTTTCCATCCCCCTTTTCCATACCAGTCTGCGTTGGAGGTCTCATGCCTGCTTTTCGTTTCCTCGTTCCGTTTGCTCTTCTGATGCTTTCGTGCGGCGCCTGCCAGGCGCTGACGCTGTCCGAGGCGCTCCGTGAGGCGGCTTCGAATCCGGCCCTGCTGCAAAGCCGCCTGGGCACCGACCAGGCCGCGGCGGCGGCCGAGGATGCCGGCGCCCGCGGCCCCGACGAGATCGCCTTCGAGGCCGAAAACGTGGGAGGCCGGCTGCCGGGGATGTCCCAGGCCGAGCTGACCCTCTCCTTCAAACGGCCGCTTCCCGATCGCCGGAAAACGTCGGCCCAAAAGCGCCTCGCCGCCCTGTCCGTCGATGCCGCGAAACTCGACGAAGCCGCCGTGGAGCGGGATATCCGCAATCGCGTGATGGCGGCCTTCCATCTCGTCATCGGCTTGCAGAACCTGCTGCGCAACGCCGGCGAACTCTCCCGCATCGGCCGCGACATGTGCGAGGCCGCCCGGATGCGGGTGGAGGCAGGCTCCAGCCCCGAACAGGAGCTGGTCGAAGCCCGGCTCGAAGCCGAACGGGTCGAACTCGACCGGAGCACCCTCGAAGGGCAGGTGAGCGAAGCCATGCTGGCCCTGTTCCGCGAAATGGGCAAGCCGCCGGAAGCCGACCGTGAACTGGTCGGAACCCTGTCCCTCGATCTCGGGCTCCCGCCGCTCGACGAGCTGCGGCGGACGATGTTCGAACGGCATCCCGCCCTTCGTTCGGCCGGGCTGAAAGTGGAGGAGAACGGAGCCGGCCTCGCTCTGCTGAATGCCGAAACCCGGCCGTCGTATGCCTGGGTGGCCGGCGCCCGGAACTTCCGGGAAACCGGGGAACATGCCTGGGTGTTCGGCATCGAAGCGGAACTGCCCCATGCGCGGTCGAACCGGGGCGCCCGGAAAGCCGCGCGGGTGGAGATCTCGAAGATCGCCGCCGGACAGGAAAAGATCCGGCGCGAGTTGTCGGCTCAGCTCGAAGAGCTGGTCAGGCGCTTCGAGCGCGTCAAGGCCACCGCCGTGCGCCTGCACGACGAGATCACGCCGACGGCCGCGAAAGCCCTGGAAATGGCTCTCGACGGGTATCGCCTGGGAAAGACCGGTCAGGCGATCGTTCTCGAGGCCCGCAAGACCCATGCGGAAGTCACCGGCCAGGCCCTCTCCGCCTTGCTGGAAATGCACCAGGCCGCCGATGCCATCGAAAGCCTGACCGGCGCCGACCTGGTCCGCGAACGGCCCTGATCCTCCGCCTTCACCAGCCCCGAAGACACCGAATCCCGCTCTTCCGGCCCGACCGGAAAGCCTTCCACGGAATGGAGTGAAACCATGAATAACACGAATTCGTATATATCAAAAGCTATTGAAAATCGACGGGCGTCGGCCGGCGTCGTCCTGCTGGCCGTTCTCCTGGTGCTGTTTGCCGCCCAGGTGGCGGCCGGGGCCGGCGAAACGGATGGGCACGGGCATGCCGCGGAGGCTGCCGGCCACGAAGGCCACGATCACGCGGGGCACGGCCATGACGAGCCTGGCCGGGTCGATGAAGGCCACGAAGGCCACGATCACGCGGGGCACGGTCACGGGGATCCGGACAAGCCCCTGGCCGAGCGCATGAAGGAGCCCTGCGAGCACGAGGTTCCCATCATCGCGTGCGACAAGTGCCGGTTCGAGGTCGGGGCCGTGAAGCTTTCCTCGACGACGCAGGCGCTGGTCACCTTCGAGACGATCACGACCAGCCCGGCGCCCCGGACGATCGATCTCGTGGGGGAGCTGATGCTCGACGACAACCATAAGCGGGTCGTGACATCCCGGATCCCCGGCCGCCTGGCCTCGATCTCGGCGACCGTGGGCACGACGATGAAGGAGGGCGACGTGGTGGCCCACGTCGAGAGCACCGAGCTCGCCCAGTCCGCTCTCGAGTATCTCAAGCGGCTTTCCGAGCTGGATTTCGCCGAGAAGAAGCGGGCGCGGGCCGCCCTGCTGTTCGAAAAGAAGGTGGGGTCGGAGCAGGAAGTGCAGGAAGCCCAGTCGGCCCGCGACCTGGCCGACCTGGAGGCGACGAATGCCCGTGACCGGCTGAAGCTGTTCGGCCTTTCCGACGCCGATGTCGGCCGGATCCGGAAGAACCGCTCCGATACACTGGCCCAGGGCCGGATCGTCCTCAAAGCCCCGATCGAGGGCCAGGTGATCCAGCGCGAGGGCATCGCCGGCGAAATCATCTCCGGCGACCGCAACCTGCTCACGATCGCGAACATCTGCCACCTGATCGCGATCGGCCAGTTGCACGAAAAACAGGTGGGCGAGGTGCTGACCACCCTGGCCCGCGCCGCCATTCCCGTCGAAGTGACGGTCGAGTCGTTCCCCGGAAAGACCTTCGCGGGCCAACTGCTCGCGGTCGACACGCAGATGCTCGAAGACACGCGCACCCTGCCCGTCCGGATCGAGATCCGGAACCCCGACTCCCTGCTGCGGCCGGGGATGTTCGTGAAGATCCGCCTCTTCCTCGAGACGGCCGAAAACCAGACACTCCTGCCCACCAAGGCGGTCATGGACGACGAGGGAAGCCGCTTCGTGTTCAAGCAGATCGAGCCGAACCTGTTCCTGCGGCAGCCGGTGGTCGTGGGCCGCCGCATCGGTGACCGGAGCGTCATCCAGAGCGGCGTCGCCGCCGGAGACGTGATCGTCGTCGACGGCGCGTTCCTGCTGAAATCCGACGTGCTGCGCGAGAAGATGGGCGCAGGCTGCGCCGACTAGGACGGGGGAACACCGCCGATGCAACGATTTTTCCCGCTTCTCCTGCGATACTCCTCCCTCGTTCTCGTCTGCACCTGCCTGCTGATCGCGGGCGGGCTCTGGGCGTGGAACGCGCTTCCCATCGATGCCTACCCCGACGTGACCAGCATCCAGGTCACCATTCTCACCAAGGCACACGGCCTGTCGGTGACCGACGTCGAACAGCAAATATCATTTCCTATAGAACAGAAAATGTCTGGAATGAAGGGCGTCCAGCAGGTCCGGTCGCTGTCGAAATCCGGCCTTTCCCAGATCACGATCGTGTTCGCGGACCACACCGATCCCTACTTTGCCCGGCAGATGGTGTTCGAACGGCTCCAGGAAACGAAGGAGGAGCTGCCTCCGGAAATCGAGCCGGAACTGGCGCCGCTGAGCACGGGCCTCGGGGAGATCTTCCAGTACACCCTCGAGAGCGAAAAGCACTCGGACATGGAGCTGCGCACCCTGCAGGACTGGGTCGTCGCCCCGCGTCTGCGGCCGATCGCGGGCGTCAGCGAGGTCAACAGCTTCGGCGGGACCGTGAAGCAGTACCACGTCCTGGTCGATCCCGAGCGGCTGCAGAAGTTTTCCCTGACGCTCGACGAGGTGACCGAGGCGGTCGAAAAGAACAACGCGAACGCTTCGGGCAAGTATCTCGCGCGCGATTGGGAGCAGGTGAACGTCACCTCGATCGGCCTGTTCCGCACCCCCGAGGATATCGGAAAGGTCGTCCTGAAAACGCGCGACGGCATTCCGATCCGGATCGCCGATGTGGCCGAGATCGCCGTCGGGCATGAAGTCCGGCAGGGCGCCGTGACCCGCGACGGCAAAGGCGAGGCCGTGGCCGGCATGGTCATCATGCTGCGCGATTCCAACTCGAAGACGGTCGTCGACGCCGTCAAGAACGTGGTGCCGGATATCCAGAAGAGCCTGCCCGAGGGCGTGCGGATGAACGTGTTCTACGACCGCACCTACCTGATCGAGGCTTGCATCAAGACCGTCATGGACGCCACGAACGAAGGCGGCATCTGCGTCATCCTCGTGCTGTTCCTCTTCCTGGCCGAGCTGCGCACGGCGATGCTGGTGGTGCTGTCGCTGCCGCTGACGTTTTTCTTCACCTTCCTGGTGATGCATCATTTCTCGATCACCTCGAACCTCATGAGCCTCGGCGGGCTGGCCTTCTCGGTCGGCATGGTGGTCGACGCGACGGTCGTGGTCCTGGAAAACGCCCGCCGTCATCTTGCCCATCCCGCGCCGGGGGAGTCCACCCGTGAGCTGATTGCCCGCTCGGTGGGCGAGGTGGCGCGGCCGGTCTCGTTCGCGGTGCTCATCGTCGTCCTGGTGCTGGTGCCCCTGTTCGCCCTGGAAGGGCTGGAAGCGAAGATGTTCGAGCCGCTCGCCCTGACGATGCTCATCTCGCTGCTGACCTCGCTCGTCGTTGCCCTGTTCATCATGCCCGCCCTGGGCTACTACGGGCTTCCCCACGGCGAGGAGCACGAGTTCTTCGTCGCGCGGGCGATCCATGCGGCATACCGCAAAAGCCTCGAGCTGGTGCTGGCCGCGCCGCGGATCACCGTGTTCGCGGCCCTGCTGGCGCTGATCGGAACGGGATTCCTGGTGCCCCTGATCGGCACCGACTTCATGCCGGCGCTGCAGGAAGGGGCGCTGGCGATCAATGCCGTCCGGCTTCCGAACGCGTCGCTGGAGGGCGCGGTGAAAGTGTCGACCGAGATCGAGAAGCGGCTGCTGAAGCTGCCCGAGGTGGCGGCCGTCGTCTGCAAGACGGGCCGGGCCGAGATCTCGGAAGACCCGATGGGCCCCGAGCAGAGCGATATCTTCATCACGTTCCGGCGGCCGGCGGCCGGGGAGAAGCTCCGGACGCAGGACGAGATGACCGAGGTGATCCGTGCCGAGCTCGAGCAGATCGTCGGGCTGCGGTACTCGTTCTCCCAGCCGATCGCCCTGCGCGTCAACGAGCTGATCTCGGGCATCAAGAGCGACGTGGCGATCAAGATCTTCGGCGACGACCTCGAGGTGCTCAAGACGTTCGCGCAGCGGGCAACCGGGATCGCGGCAACGGTCGATGGGGCCAGGGACGTGAAATCGACGCAGATCTCGGGCATGTCCCAGATCGAGATCGAGATCGACCACGACGCGGCCTCGCGATACGGGCTGAACGTGGGCCAGATCAACACCATCATCGAAACGGGCGTCGGCGGGAAGGTCGTTTCCAAGCTGATCGAAGGCCAGCAGCGGTTCGCCATCGCCGTGCGGTTCGGCGAGAAATGGCGGGACAACGAAGAGGCCATCGGCCAGCTCAAAGTGCCGGCCGGCAACGGCTCCTGGGTGCCTCTCGATCAGATCTGCCGCATCCGGCAGGTCGAGACGCCGATCGAGATCACCCGGGAAAACGGCCACCGGCGCATGGTCGTCGAGACCAACGTCCGGGGCCGGGATCTCGGCGGTTTCGTCGCGGATCTGCGCGCGAAGATGGCGCCGCTCGAGAAGGAGCTGCCGCCCGGGTATTACATCGAGTACGGCGGCCAGTTCGAGAACCAGCAGCGGGCCATGGCGCGGCTGGAGGTCGTGGTGCCGGCGGCGATCGTGCTGATCTTCATCCTGCTGGTTCTGGCGATGGGGTATGTGCGGGATGCCCTGCTCGTCATCCTGAACCTGCCCTTCGCGCTCGTCGGGGGCATCGTCGCGGTCATCGGGTTCGGCATGTCGCTGTCGGTGTCGGCGGCGGTGGCCTTCATCGTTCTCCTGGGAATCGCGGTTCAGAACGGGGTGCTGCTCGTCGCGTTCTTCCGGCAGCTCCTGCACGAAGGCTGCTCGATCAATCGCGCGGTCCGGCGCGGCTGCGCGATCCGGTTCCGGCCGCTGGTGATGACCGCCCTGACGTCGTTCATCGGCCACCTGCCGATGCTGTTCGCCACGGGCTCGGGCGCGGAAATCCAGAAGCCGCTCGCCGTCGTGGTCATGGGCGGCCTGGTCACCTCGACCATCCTGACCCTGCTCATTCTGCCCGTTCTCTTCCGCTGGACCGAGTCCCGCTGGCTCCTCCACCGCCGTGCCCGCCACCAGGCCCGGCTGCGGAGCGCGTGACGCCGGTTCCGTACCGGGTTCCCCGAGAAAAGCGACCGGGCGGCCATCCGTTGTGTGGATGGCCGCCCGGTCTGGGTTTGCGGGAGTTCTTCCGTCAGGGAAGCTTGTGGGCGTTCACGAAGGGCAGGCGGGCGCGCAGGAGGTTTTCTGCCAGGCTGCCGATCGAGGCGGCCGAACCGCCCTTGGCGGCGAAGGCGCGGGCGATGACGAGCGCCTGCTGGATGTCTTCGGCGGAGTCGAGCGCGTTGATCTCGTTGGCGACGGCGGCGCGGGTCGATTTCTGGCCGGCGAGGGCTGCCTGGAACTCGGGGGAGTGCTTCGGCGTCTCGGGGCTCATCAGGGAGAACAGGTATTCATCAGCCTGGACGGCGGTGGTCAGGACCTTGGTGAACTGGGCACCGTCGAGGGAAAACGCAGGGGAGATCACGCCAATCGTGAGGACCGCGAGCAACAGCATGACAAACCGGTTCATGAATCATTCTCCTGTCTGAAGTTCGTTTTTGAAATGTTGGGCGAGATAAAGCAGGATTCATGCCAGCCGTTTCCGCGTCGGCCGGTTCCTTGGAACCGGGCTTCCCGAGCCATCTTTGTCGATGCCCGAGGTGCCCCGCCTTCCCCGACCGCCGGAAATTCGTACCCCCTCCTGCCTGCTTTTCGGCACCACCGCCCATGTGCCCCTGCGTCCGCTTGTAGCGCGCGGGCGGGAGTGGTATCGTGGGCCGGAAGGCCGATCCACACACATCGCATGCGCGAATCCGCGCTCTTTCAACATGGGAGACGATCATGGCTGATCCGAATCTTTCCTCTTTCATCTGGTCGGTTGCCGACCTGCTGCGCGGGGACTACAAACAGTCCGACTACGGAAAGGTCATTCTGCCGTTCACCGTGTTGCGGCGCCTCGACTGCGTGCTGGAGCCGACCAAGGCCGCCGTGCTGGCCGAAAAGGCGGCCCGGGAAAAAGCGGGGCTGAATCCCGAGCCGTTCCTGCTGAGGAAATCCGGCCAGCTGTTCTACAACACCTCGCCGCTGGACCTGAAGAAGCTCATGGGCGACCACGACCACATCGGCGAGAACCTCCGCGCCTACGTTCAGGCGTTCTCGCCCGCCGTGCGCGATATTTTCGAGAGCTTCGACTTCCACACCCAGGTCGACAAGCTCGCCAGGGCCGGCCTGCTGTATCTCGTGACCGAAAAGTTCGCCACGATCGACCTCCACCCGGACACCGTCAGCAACGCCCAGATGGGCCTCGTCTTCGAGGAGCTGATCCGCAAATTCTCGGAACTCTCGAACGAGACCGCCGGAGAGCATTTCACGCCCCGCGATGCGATCCGGCTGATGGTCAACCTGATATTCATCGAGGACGACGACGCCCTCACGAAGCCCGGCACCGTGCGCACCCTCTACGACCCGACCGCCGGCACCGGCGGCATGCTGAGCGTTGCCGAAGAGCATCTCGCAACCCTGAACCCCGATGCCCGGCTCGTCATGCACGGGCAGGAGCTGAACCCCGAGTCCTACGCCATCTGCAAGGCCGACATGCTCATCAAGGGCCAGGATATCGGGAACATCGTCTTCGGGAACACCCTCTCGTCCGACGGGATGCACGGGAAAACCTTCGACTACATGCTCTCGAATCCCCCGTTCGGCGTCGAATGGAAGAAGATCGAGCGCGAGATCCGGAAAGAGGCCGAGGAACAGGGCTACAACGGCCGATTCGGCCCCGGGCTTCCGCGCGTCAGCGACGGCTCCCTGTTGTTTTTATTGCACCTGATATCGAAAATGCGCCCGGCGAAGGACGGCGGCAGCCGGTTCGGGATCGTCCTCAACGGCTCGCCCCTGTTCACCGGCGGCGCCGGCTCGGGGGAGAGCGAGATCCGGCGCTATGTGCTCGAAAACGACCTCGTCGAGGCCATCATCGGCCTGCCCACCGACATGTTCTACAACACCGGCATCAGCACCTACGTCTGGATCGTCAGCAACCGCAAGCCCGCCCCCCGCAAGGGAAAGGTCCAGCTCATCGACGCCTCCGGTTTCTGGCAGAAGATGCGCAAGAGCCTGGGCAGCAAGCGCAAGGAGCTGAGCCCCGAGCACATCGACGAGATCACCCGCCTCTTCGGTGAGTTCAAAGAAGTCACCCGCGACGGCGTGCCGATCAGCCGCATCTTCAGAAACGAGGAGTTCGGCTACCGCACCATCACCGTCGAGCGCCCCCAGCGCGACGAGAAGGGCGAGATCCTTTTCGGCACGAAAGGCAAGGCGAAGGGAAAGCCCGTGCCGAACGCCGACCTGCGCGACACCGAAAACGTACCCCTGGACAAAGATATCGACGCATATTTCAAGCGCGAGGTCCTGCCCCACGCTCCCGACGCCTGGATCGACGAGGACAAGACGAAGATCGGCTACGAAATCCCCTTCAACCGCCACTTCTACGTCTTCAAACCCCCGCGCCCCCTCGCCGAGATCGACGCCGACCTGAAACTCGTCACCGACCGCATCCTGACCATGATCGGCGGCCTCTCGAAATGACCTTCCCGCGCTACCCGAAATACAAAGACAGCGGTGTAGAATGGCTCGGCAAGGTGCCTGAGCATTGGGTGGTCAAACGCATTGGTAGCCTGTTTCGACAGGTGGATGAGCCGGGTGATGAATCACTTCAAATATTGAGCGTATCGATCCATGACGGTGTTTCAGATAAGGAACTTGACGAGAAAGAGATGGATCGTAAGGTCACCCGCAGTGATGATCGAACAAAGTATAAGGCTGTTCAGCCTGGCGATCTTGTATACAACATGATGCGTGCATGGCAGGGTGGTTTTGGCACGGTTGCTGTTGCCGGCATGGTAAGCCCCGCCTACGTTGTTGCACGGCCAGTAACAAAGTATATGACTCTGTATATTGAACGTTTGCTGCGCACGCCACACGCTATCGAGCAAATGCGGCGATACTCTAAAGGTGTAACGGATTTTCGTCTTCGGCTCTATTGGGAGGAATTCAAGACGATCTCCGTTGTCCTTCCGGACGCCGAAGAGCAATTAATGATTTCTGAATTCCTGGACCGGGAGATGGCGAAGATCGACGAACTGGTGACAGAGCAGCGGCGGCTGATCGAACTGCTGAAGGAAAAACGCCAGGCCGTCATCTCCCACGCCGTCACCAAGGGCCTGAACCCCCACGCCCCCCTGAAACCCTCCGGCATCGAATGGCTGGGCGACATGCCGGAGCACTGGGAGCTAAAGCGGCTTAAGTATCTTGGCAAATCAATAATCGGACTGACTTACAATCCTGCAGAAATTGTTGATGAGGGGTTAGGAACCTTGGTACTTCGATCATCCAACATACAAGGTGGAAAGATTGTTTTCGATGACAATGTTTTCGTCTCGACTACAATTCCTGAGGATCTGATTACGCAGCTTGGTGATATTCTCATATGCTCGCGAAACGGCAGCAGAGCGTTGATCGGAAAGAACGCCTTGATCGACGAATCCTCCGCAGGGCTAACCTTTGGCGCATTCATGACTGTTTTTCGCAGTTCACACAGTTCATATCTTGCTTGTGTCCTGAACTCACCACTCTTCGAATTTCAATCTGGCGCATTTCTCACATCAACCATCAACCAACTAACGTCGGGAGTATTAAATAATTTCGAAGTTCCGTTCCCGCCTGAAGATGAACGGGACCAGATTGCATTGTATCTAGAAAGAGAAATCACCAGATTCGACGCCCTCGTCGCCGAGGCCCAGCGTGCCATTGATCTGTTGCAGGAGCGTCGCACGGCGCTGATCTCCGCCGCCGTCACCGGGCAGATCGACGTGCGGCGGTTGGAGGGGGCGCATGAGCGGGGGTAATCGCAGGTCGATACGGCTGCCGGGGTATGATTACGCCCAGCCGAACGGGTATTTCATCACTCTCTGCACCTTCGGGCGGCAGCACCTGGTCGGGGAGTTCATCGATGGCAGGCTGCGCCTCAACGAACTCGGGGAAATCGGCGCTTCCGAATGGCTGAAAACTCCCACGATCCACTCCGAAATCGAACTCGCCGAATGGGTGGTCATGCCCAACCATTTCCACGCCATCGTATTTATTCGTTGGAGCCCGCCCCCAATAATTCCTTGTTCGGGCGACCGGCCGGTCGCCCCTGCGCCTACGGCGCCGCCGCATGCGGCGGGAGGAAGGCCGAACGGGCCGCCGCCGAAATCCCTCGGGGCGATGGTCGGGGGTTTCAAGGCGGGCGCCACCAGCGCTATCAACGCGAAGCGCGGGACGCGCGGGGCGAGGATCTGGCAGAGAGATTACTATGAACATATCATCCGCGATGAATGGGCGCTGAGCCGCATCAGGGCATACATCGCGAACAATCCGGCAAAATGGTCCTACGACCGCCAGAATCCACACGCGGCACCTCAACCCTCCACCGTCCGCGAGGAGCCCCAGCCATGGGACGTCTGAAAACCCGTGACACACATCTGGTTTTTCCGATATTCCTTCCGGGCGGGGATCGGCAGGACGGCTACGCGGCTTGACGGGGTCGATTCTTCGGGATATCGTTTTACGATGAGGTTATCGATGGCCACGGAGGGTATATGAGCGTCGTGAAGGTTTCCCCGAAGTTTCAGATCGTTATTCCCGAAGCGGTCCGCAAGAGCATGAACATCAAGCCGGGCGAACGGATCCAGGTGTTCCAGTTCGAGAACCGGATCGAGCTCGTTCCCGTGAGAAGCATGAAAGAGATGCGGGGCTTTTTGAAAGGGCTTGATTCCAGGATCGAACGGGAGCCGGACCGGCCATGAACCTCGTCGACTCCTGCGGCTGGCTCGAGTACTTCGCCGACGGCCCGAATGCCGACTTCTTCTCGGTTGCGCTGTTCAAGACCGAACAACTGATCGTTCCGACGATCTGCATCTACGAGGTTTTCAAGAAGGTCCTGTCCGAGAGGGACGAAGATGCGGCATTCCAGGCCGCGGCCATGATGCGGCAGGGCCAGGTCGTCGAGTTGGACGACGTCCTCGCGATCTCCGCCGCCCGAATCAGCCGGGATTTGAAGATTCCCATGGCGGATAGTATTATTCTGGCAACTTCAAAACGCTACGATGCCCTGATCTGGACCCAGGATGAACATTTCAAGGGTATCCCACAGGCAAACTACCGAATAAAAAAGAAGGCGAAATGATAAAAGCCCGGGACACGGGACACACACCTGGTTCTTGTATCCGAACCCGTCGAAAGGATGGAACTGTCAGCGAATGAAGGCAGAAGCACCAAGCCTCGGTTCGGAGAAGTGTTCCCAGAAAAGGTTCCCAGAAAGAATCATGAAAAGGTTCCCTGAAAAAACCGGGACTCACACCTACGGAAAAACCCGTGACACATTCCTGGTTTTTGAAAAGGCTGGCTTATGAGCATCACACCCAAGACCATCCAGATATTCCTTCCGGGCGGCGATCCGCGAGGGATCCGCGTGGCGGAGATAACGACCCGCATCGTGCAGGTCATCGAAGTTCCGCGCAGCCTGCTCCAGGAATTCCTGAAAATGCCCGAGAGCGGCCAGGTTGCGCTGTATTTCCTCTTTGGCGAAAGCGAGGACGGCGCCGAGCAGAAAGTCTACATCGGACAGACCGGCGATTTGCGAACCCGCCTCGCGAGCCACAACCAGAAGAAAGATTTCTGGCAGAGGGCTCTGGTGCTGATATCCCGCACCAACAGCCTGACCCAGACCCATGCGCTGTTCCTCGAATGGCATTGCCTTCAAGCAACCCGCAAGGCCGGACGGTATATCGACGAGAACGGGAACAGTGGCAGCAAACCCCACACGCCGGCACCCCTCGCCGCCGATTGCCTGGAGATCTTCGAAACGGGACGCACCCTTCTCGCAACCCTCGGCTACCCGATATTCGACCTGGTCGTCACAACCGACGACACGTCTACGCCGGAGGAGACGTTCTACTGCAAGGTCACAGGCGGTGAGGGGCGTGGGCTGTATACTCCCGAGGGCTTTGTCGTATTGAAGGGATCAGTGGGCCGACGAGCGAACCATCCCTCGATCATCGGTTCCAGCGATGAGCGTTTCCGGAAGAGGCTTGTGGAACAAGGGGCGATGACTGAAAAGGGCGACACCGTGGTGTTCCCGAAAGATCACCTCTTCCATTCCCCCAGCATGGCCGCCGTTGCCCTGCTGGGCCGCACCGCCAACGGCTGGAAAGAGTGGAAGAACAAGGCCGGCAAAACCCTGCACGAATTGAAACGCCTGGCCATCGAGGAAAATTCATGAGCCTTCACCAGGAAATAAAAAAACCTGGGGCGCACAACTGTTTTTTTACCAGACACCGTCGAAAGCATGGGGTTGTGAGCGAATGAATCTGAAGGAATTGAAGGCCCAGATCGGTCTTGGCGAAGACAGTCGTCGGCAGTTCAAGGAAGACGTGACCAACATCGATTCCCTGGCCGCCGAGATGTCCGCCTTCGCCAATTCCAAAGGCGGCATGATCTTCCTCGGGGTGGCTGATGACGGCTCTCTGACCGGGCTGAAACAGACCGATGTGGCGCGGTTGAACCAGATGATCGGCAATGCGGCCTCCCAGCATGTTCGCAGTCCGCTGATCGTTCGCACCGAAAACGTCTGTGTCGGCAAAGGCCGCGTCGTCATCGTGATCACCGTCCCCGATGGCGAGGACAAGCCGTATTTTGACAGGCACGGCGTCATCTGGCTCAAAAACGGATCCGACAAGAAACGGGTAAACGCCAAGGAGGAACTTCGGCGCCTTTTCCAGAGCGCCGACCAGTTCCATGCCGACGAACTCCCGACCAACGCGGGCATCGACAGGCTGGACACACTCCGTTTCCGGGATTTCCTGCGGGATGTCTATTCCCAGGAACTGCCGGCCTCTCCCGGACAACTGACCCGCCTCTTGCAGAACATGAACCTTGCCGCCGCCAACGGGAAACTGAATCTGGCAGGCGTCCTGCTTTTTGCCGAGCGCCCGGAATGGATCAAGCCCCAGTTCATCATCAAGGCCATCCGCTACCCCGGCAATGACATTCATTCCACCGACTACCTCGATTCCGAAGACTTCTCCGGCCCATTCCAGAAAGTGTTCGAGGGCGCCATCTCCTTCGTGATGCGCAATCTCCATCGCATCCAGGCCGGTCGCGGCGTCAACTCCCCGGGCCGACCGGAAATTTCCCCGGTTGTCTTCGAAGAGCTGCTCGTGAACGCTCTCGTCCACCGCGACTACCTGGTCAGCGCCAGCATCCGCCTTTTCATTTTCGACGACCGCGTGGAAATCATCAGTCCGGGACACCTCCCCAACAACCTGACGGTCGAACGCATCCGGGTCGGCATCTCCAATATCCGCAATCCCATTCTCGGCTCCTACGTGGCCAAGGGCCTTCTGCCCTACAAAGGGCTGGGGTCAGGCATCAAGCGGGCGTTGGAGGCATGGCCCGGCATTTCCTTCACCGATGATCGCGAAGGGTGTATCTTTACCGTCACCGTTCACCGCAAACCCGGAAAAGGTTCCCAGAGACATTCGGGCCGAATTTCGGGAAGTTCGGCGAGCGGAGCAGGCGGCGGATCCAAAGCCACCGGCGCTGATTCGGATAATGTTTCCGGTCCCCGCAATAAGAGACACTCCGGAAACAGTTCCCAGAAAATGGCTGAAAATGGTTCCCAGAAGAGGTTCCCAGAAAAAGGTTCCCAGAAGACATCCGGGAAGATACTGGCGTTCATGCAGGCAAATCCTTCGATCACCATCGCCAGGCTGGCAACGTTGCTGGGAATATCCGACCGGGCTGTCAAGAAATCGATCGAGCGTCAGAAGAAGCTGGGCCACATCCGGCGTATCGGTCCCGATAATGGCGGCCGCTGGGAGATATCGGCATGAATCTGCACAAGGAAATCAGCTTCGAGACGGAGATCTGCCGGCACCTCGGCGGTCACGGGTGGTTGTATAACGAAGGCGATGCAACGAGCTACGACCGGTCGCGGACGCTGTTTCCGGCTGATGTGACGGCCTGGGTTCAGGAGACGCAGCCGCAGGCATGGGAGATTTTGGCCAAGAACCACGGGGCGAAGGCCGAAGAAATACTTCTCACCCGCCTGCGCGACCAGATCGATCAGCGCGGCACGCTCGATGTGCTGCGCCACGGCATCGAGCTGATAGGCCTGAAGAAGCCGCTTCTCCTGGCCCAGTTCAAGCCTGCGTTGGCCATCAATGAGGAGATCCTGGCCCGGTATCAGGCGAACAGGCTCCGGGTGGTGAGGCAGGTGAAGTATTCGCTGAACAATGAGAACTGCCTCGATCTCGTGCTGTTCCTGAACGGCGTTCCGGTGGCGACGGCAGAGCTGAAAACGGATTTCACCCAGAGCGTCGGCGACGCCATCGACCAGTACCGGTTCGACCGGCATCCACACCCAAAAGGTCAGCCCGCGGAGCCGCTCCTGTCCTTCCCGAACGGGGCGCTGGTGCATTTCGCCGTGAGCAACACCGAAGTCCACATGGTGACCAGGCTGGACGGCCCGGCGACCAGGTTCCTGCCCTTCAATCAGGGCGATGACGGCGCCGCCGGCAATCCCGTGAATCCGGCCGGCGGCCATCGCACCGCGTATCTGTGGGAGCAGGTCTGGGCGCGGGAAAGCTGGCTGGAGATCCTCGGGCGATATATCATCGCCCAGCGAAACAAGAAGAAGCAGATCGAGAAGATCATCTTTCCCCGGTATCATCAGCTCGACGTGACGAGAAAACTCCAGGCCGCCGTGCTCGCCGACGGGGCGGGCGCCAAGTATCTGATCCAGCACTCGGCGGGATCGGGCAAGACGAACTCGATCGCCTGGTCGGCGCACTTCCTGGCCGAGCTGCACGATGCGGAGCACAGGAAGGTTTTCGACACCGTGCTGGTGGTGTCCGACCGCAACGTGATCGACTCCCAGCTCCAGGAGGCGCTGTTCGACTTCCAGCGCACGACCGGCGTGGTGGCGACGATCACGAACAAAGACGGCAGCAAGAGCGGCAAACTCGCGGAAGCCCTTTCCGGCGACAAGAAGATCGTGGTCTGCACGATCCAGACCTTCCCGTTCGCCATCGAGGCCGTCCGGAAGCTTGCCGCCACCCAGAACAAGCGCTTCGCCGTCATCGCCGACGAGGCGCACAGTTCCCAGAGCGGCGAGGCGGCGGCGAAGCTGAAGGCGGTGCTTTCCCCCGAAGAGATCGCCGAACTGGACGACGGAGGGGAAGTGAGCACGGAAGACCTCCTGGCCGCGCAGATGACGGCACGGGCGGACGACCGGGGGATCACCTTCGTGGCGTTCACGGCGACGCCCAAGGCGAAGACGATGGAGCTGTTCGGCACCCGGCCAGACCCGACGCAGCCGGCCGGGCCGGGGAATCTTCCGGCGCCGTTCCATGTGTATTCCATGCGGCAGGCTATAGAAGAGGGGTTCATCCTCGACGTGCTGCAGAACTACACGACCTACAAGCTGGCCTTCAAGCTGGCGCACGAGGGCAAGGACTACGACGAGAAGACCGTCGAGCGCAGCACGGCGCTCAAAAGCATCATGGGCTGGGTGAAGCTGCATCCCTACAACATCGCGCAGAAGGTGCAGGTCGTCGTCGAGCATTTCCGGGAATACGTGGCGCCGCTGCTGAGCGGCAAGGCCAAGGGGATGGTCGTCGTCGGCAGCCGCGTCGAGGCCGTGCGCTGGAAGCTGGCGATCGAAAAATATATTAAAGACTATGGATATCAGATCGGCACCGTGGTCGCCTTCTCGGGCGAGGTGAACGACAAGGAAACCGGGCCGGACGGATTCACCGAGAACAGTCACCTTCTCAACCCGAACCTGCGGGGCCGCGACATCCGCGAGGCGTTCAAAAGTGACGAGTATCGGATCCTTCTCGTGGCGAACAAGTTCCAGACGGGCTTCGATCAGCCGCTGCTGTGCGGCATGTATGTGGACAAGCGGCTGGCCGGGATCCAGGCCGTGCAGACGCTTTCCCGGCTGAACCGCGCCCACCCCGGCAAGGACACCACCTACGTTCTCGACTTCGTGAACGAGGCCGAGGACGTGCTCACCGCGTTCCGGATGTATCACACCACCGCCGAGCTCGCCGCCGCCACCGATCCGCACCTGGTTTTCGACCTGCGGGCCAAGCTGGATGCCGCCGGCCATTACGATGAGTTCGAGGTGGACCGGGTCGTGGAGGCGGAGCTGAAGGGGGCCAGGCAGAGCGAGCTCGTCGCGGCGATCACCCCCGTGGCGGACCGCCTGATGAAGCGCTACAAGGCGGCGCAGAACGCCCTGAACATCGCGAAGGCGATCTCGGATGAAACGGGCGAGCAGGCGGCGCAGGACGAGATGAACGCCCTGGCCCTTTTCAAGACCGACATGGGGTCATATATTCGGCTCTATACATTTTTGTCGCAGATTTTCGATTACGGCAACACGGCGCTGGAGAAACGCTCGATCTTCTTCCGGCGGCTGAGGCCCCTGCTGGAGTTCGGCCGCGAGCGCGAGGGGATCGACCTCTCGAAGGTGGTGATGACGCATCATCATCTGAAGAAGATCGCCCAGCCCGGCATGCTGCTCGGCAAGGGCGAAAAGCCGGTGTTGTATCCGGTCGCCGAGGCTGGAAGCGGGGCGGTCCGGGAGAAGGCGCGGGCGTATCTGGCCGAGATCATCGAGAAGGTGAACGACCTGTTCGAAGGCGATCTGACCGACCAGGACAAGCTCGTCTACGTGAACGACGTCATCAAAGGCAAGCTGATGGAGTCGGAGGTTCTGCGGAAGCAGGCCGCGAACAACACCAAAGAACAGTTCGCGAACTCGCCCGACCTGAAGACCGAGCTGATGAACGCCATCATGGCCGCCCTGGACGCGCACAACCTCATGAGCACCCAGGCCCTGAACTCGCCGAGGATCCGGAGCGGAATGAAAGACATCCTGCTCAACCACGCGGGCTTATGGGAAAGCCTGCGGGAAGCGAAGGTATCGAACCCACCGGAATGAAAACAGGTCGCGATTTGCGACCTGTTCGGTTGGTTGAAGCTTGAACCTCCCAAGAATGGGAGAGACTCTCAATAGGTCGTGCTGGTTCGACGTTTCACGCCGGTCAACAGGATGATTCCCGTTTCGGTGTCGAGTTCGAAGAACACCCGCCAATTCCCAACGCGCATACGCCACCCGGCCCCGCCTTCGAGCTTACGGATCTCGGCCCCGGCAGGATCGAGAACGAGTCGATCAACGGCGGCGATGATTCGCCGGGCATCGGCGGACGGAACGGCGTTCAGATCTTTTGAAAATCTCTTGGTTGGTGACAGCTTCCAGTGCATTACCGGCCCGCCCGTTTCTTTTTGATGGCTTCCCAATCATCCACCCGGCCCGCCTTGGCGTCATCCCTGGCTTCCCTCAACCCCTCGCGTTCCTCATCGGTTAAGGGCTCATCGTCGAGAGGGGCATCATGCAGGGCTTTCAAAAGCGGATCATCGGGAGAAATGCGGGTTCCTCCGAATCGCTTTCGGAGCATGTCGAGAATCATATCCTTGATGGTTCGGCCTTCGGCGCTTGCCGTGGTCTTGATCGCCCGGTGAAGGTCCTCGGGCAGTTTCAGCACGTAGGATTTCGTGGTCATGGTTCGCTCTCCGATATGCTTCATTACGTATATTATGTATGTAATGAATATAACCCGACCCATGAACCGCCGCCACCGGAAATTCTAGGAACGTGATACAGGTTTCGAAAAGAACCAGGTGTGTGTCCCGGATTTTCTAAACCCGATACCCCGGTTTGATACCCCGGTTGCGACACAAAGCGAGCGGTAGCATCGTTGACAGTGATACTGCTTGGTGATACTATTATCTTGTGAACACGAAGCAGCGAAAGACGCTTGAGGCGATCTTTGAAATGCCCACGCGTTCAAATATCGCTTGGAACGATGCAGAATCCTTGCTGATGGCATTGGGCGTGGAATGCGAAGAAGGGCGGGGATCGCGTGTCAGGTTCATCCTGAACGGCGTATTCGCGGTGTTTCATCGTCCACATCCGCACAAGGAAACTGACAAAGGCGCGGTTGGATCGCTGCGGAGATTTCTGACAGAAGCGGGGGCAAAGCCATGTTGACGTATAAAGGCTATGTCGGCATCGTCGAGTTCGACGATGAAGCCAACATCTTTCACGGCGAGGTCATCGGCATCCGTGATGTCGTCACGTTTCAGGGGCAGAGCGTCGAAGAGATTCGCGAAGCCCTGAAAGACTCGGTTGACGACTACATCGACATGTGCCGCAAACATGGGAAGGAGCCTGAAAAGCCTTTTTCCGGGAAGCTTGTGTTACGCCTGGAATCAGAGCTTCACCGCCGGGTAGCCTGTGCCGCTCTCCGCGAAGGGAAGAGCATAAACAAATGGATTGCCGACACCCTCAAAGATAAAGCCGCATAAAGACAGCCGACAATACGATCGAACTGGTCGCATATCGCGACCGGTTCATGCAAATTGGCATGTCCGCCACCCAAAAGAACGGCCCCGGCTCACGGCTCGGCAGGTGAGACCCGGCGCCTCTAACGCCGTGGTCTGGGGGTAACCTCGTTCTCGAACGGTGCTGATACCCCCGGAAATACCCCCGGATTTCTCCGAAGAAAGCCGGTAAATAGACGCTGAAAACGAAAAACCCGCCAAATGGCGGGTTCTCCGTTGATACAAGAATAGCCCCAGGGGCTATATCGGAAGGTATATAAAAGCCTCATCAGCACGGGATTTCCCTTTCGGGCAGTTCTAAAAATACCCCCAGAAATACCCCCAGCCGTTCGGCGCTTGAGCGGTTCGCGAATCTGATTATTATTCAACGACATCGCGACGGCCGCCACCCAAATAGAACGGCCCCGGCTTGTCTCGCCAACGGACAGGAACCGGCCGCCACCGGATCAGCCCCCCTGCATCGCGGCCCATTCACCCCTACCGTGTCCAGGTC
>Ga0116157_10000358_pt1 | contig 48280 bp, 38 predicted proteins | sample AD_UKC048_MetaG_FD_89882 | JGI IMG/M metagenome (GOLD analysis project Ga0116157, IMG submission 89882) | Active sludge microbial communities of municipal wastewater-treating anaerobic digesters from USA - AD_UKC048_MetaG | ecosystem: Engineered > Bioreactor > Anaerobic > Digestate | place: USA... | reverse complement strand
TATCATCCGAGTGGAAACAAATGGAGGAAATGTCACCTTACCAATTAGCCAAGTTTTTGACTGCAACCTTAATGGTCAGGTTAATATCAATGGGGCAGGTCAGGTTTCAAGCACCGTCACAAATGGTCTATCAATCAGTGGAATTGCAGACGTGGCAAATGTTACTTCGAAAGGTTCTATCAGTGTGTCTTCCGGGCAGGTAGTGAATTCAAATGTACAAGGGGGTGGAGTTTCCACTGGGAGCAATAGCTTGGTATCCGAATGCACAATCATCGGGGGAGGCATTTCTGCTGGTTTCGGAAGCACGATCACCCATAATAGCATTGAAAACACAAGCGGTACTGGTATTTCCAGCAGTGGCACCAGTACAATCACCTTTAATCGCGTGGTCGGGATGGAGCAAGGGATCGTGACTAGTGGGGGTATGGTTGAAAATAATTTAGTGGCAAAGACCACTGGAAACGGGATCCAACCAGGAATATCAAGTGTAAGAAATAACACCCTGGTCATGAACGAAGGTAATGGGATTTATCTTGACCAGGTTCCCTCTGCATTTGATGGCAACAATTTTGAGTTCAATACTGGTGAATATGATGTTTATGTCCATGTGCTTGTTACCACGACACCAGCGATCATTGCTATCAATAATTGGTGGGGTACGATAGAGTTAAGCCAGATCCGGGTGAGAACCTATGATTATTATGACGAATATTCTTTGGCAGCTTTGACCGTTGAGCCTATCCTGGAGAGCCCTTCGCAAAACGCGCCGGGGTATGTTCGTAGTGTGACCCTTGACCCTGAAAGTCCGGTTGGGATTCAGACAGTGAATTTTACTGTCGAGTTTAGCAGACCAATGGATGTAAATGTTTATCCACAGGTTACCACATTGTCTCAGAGTTTCAACACTTGGATCACAAAAACTCCTATGCCAACAGCAAGGAGAAGTTTGGGCGTAACACTAGCTACCAATGGAAAAATCTATGCCATAGGAGGAAGTAAGAATTGGAATTCTCCTCTATCGGTGGTTGAAGAATATGACCCGTTTACCGACACCTGGACCACGAAGGCTCCCTTACCCATAGCTCTTGGTTGCCTAAGTGCGGTTGCAACAAATGATGGCAAAGTATATGCTATTGGGGGATCAATCATTGAAGAATATGATCCCATTACTAATACATGGAAATTTGTTACTACTATTCCCACAGAACGCAGTTGTTCCGGTGCAGCGTCAGCCAGTAACGGAAAGTTTTATGTTATTGGTGGTGATGCCAGTTTTTCGTTAGTTGAAGAATATAATCCCACGACTGATGTTTGGACTACAAAATCACCTATGCCAACAGCGCGTCATTATTTTGCTGTGGTAACTGCTAGCAACGGATTGATATATACTGTTGGAGGAAGCCTTGGAGCATCTGTAGTTGAAGCGTTTGATCCTGTTACAAATACATGGATGACTAAGTCTCCTTTATTAACAGGAAGAAATAGTTATTCTTTTGGGGCGACTGCAGCCAAGAATGGGAAAATTTATGCGATTGGCGGTTTTTCCGGTGAACTCCAATCTCCGTTAGCCGTGGTGGAGGAATACGATCCCATCACTGATATTTGGAGTACGGTTAATCCAATGTTAACACCGCGTGTAGATTTAGGTGCGGTAACCGGCAGCAATGGGAAAATCTATGCTATTGGTGGATTTGATACTTTTACGCAGGAGTACGCAATTGTTGAGGAGTACACTCCAAAGGATTTCGGATTGGCGATCGTTGATGAAACTCCTATCTGGTTAGATGAAACTCACTATCAGGCTAGTTATAATTTCTCGACATTGAATCCACGTGGTGACTATTATGTAGTAATTGAGAATGCATTTGATGTTGAAGGTGTGATGATTGCTTATGATAAGCAAACTCAATTCACACTCGATTACGCGGGCGAAATTTCGGACACAACCCCGCCCAGTCAACCAAATGTACTTGCCTGGGGCAACGGCAGCCTGACACAGTTGTCCGGTCGTGCATATGCGAAGGATCCTGATTCAATAATTGTTGGTTATCGCTATGCGATTGGCACTACTCCTGGCGGGGTTGAAGTGGTTAATTGGACAAATATCAACCAAAGCGAGGTCACACACACAGGTCTTTCTCTGCTTCCAGACCAAGGTTATTATGTTTCATTCCAGGCACGAAACGAAGGAGGTCTTTGGAGCCCGGTTGGCGTTAGCAATCCTGTGGTGAATGGTGCGGGTTTAAAAAACCTTTACTTACCACTTACTTCAAGGTAAAGCATATAAAAATACTTAGTTACTGTAATCTCAAGGTCTTCTGACCTTGAGATTACTATGATCGCATGTCTCCAGTTGGTACAAAGCAGATGTAGACCGCCGCTCTTCGCTCGCGATGACGTGATTGATCGTGCCGGTGTCCATACCGAGCACGTGATTTGACCGTAGGTCTCCAGCAGATAATAGTAAAAGGCAGATCGCCATACCCTGCTAAGCGGGGACAGGCGCAACGGATGCTCGCAACGACGCACAAGCTCTGTCATTCTGAGCATCCCTTGCGAAGAATCTAACCATCTGGTGCCAATGCAAAGATCCTTCGCCACAGAAGCTCAGGATGACTGGACAAAAATATTGGGTCGCTATAACCTGCTCTGAGGCTACAGTTTTAACAAAAGTTCCCTACAACAATACAAACAGTAAGTTGCTACGCTTCGCTCACAACAACGAGGGTGCTAATCGTTCGTTCTAAAGATGTCGTCCCATATCCAGGATGAGACGCCGAAGCGCTGGTTGTGGGTTTTGAAGTGATGCGCCATGTGATGGCGGCGGAGTTTCATGAAGTAATCGCCCTTGAAACTGAAGTGGTGCAGAGCATAGTGGATCAGGTCGTAGATCACATACCCAAGCAGGAAACCCGCAAAAATCCCATCAACATAATTCGGCAAATTAAGTAGGCTGCCAACAACAACCAGAAACAGCCCATAGAAGATCGCAGCAAGGGGGATGCTGACCACTGGCGGCATCACCAGCCTGGACTTCTCCCGCGGCTGAGCGTGATGGACCCCATGCATCAAAAACAAGATCCGTTTCATCCGCTCAGACGGGTTTTTGGGCGAATAATGGAACACAAAGCGGTGCAGCAGGTACTCCACCAGCGGCCAGACCAATAGCCCGATGGCGAAAGAGATCAACACATGCCACCAGCCAACCTCCTGATTTGCCACCGCCGAACGCCAGAGGAAGAAGCCGATGATCGGCAGGAACACCACCAGCACCACCACCGGACTGATGTGCGTAAACCATTCGAGGAAGTCAGATTTGAACAGCCTCAGGGGTGCGTCGTCTTTTGTGGCGGTTTGCTTGGTCATCTTTTGTTCTCTCCGTAAACGAGGTTAATGGAAACTGCAACGATTCTACCCTTGATGAAGCAATTTTGGAGAAACAAAAAGAAACGATCAGGAGTTCAAGCTCCAATGCCTGAGGAATGCCTTTGTGCGCTCATCCTGAGGAGAATGGAAGAGTGTTTCCGCCAAACCCTGTTCCACCACTCTGCCTTTTTCAAGATAGAGCACCTCATCCGCCAATCGCAGTGCCTGGGCAGGTGAATGGGTGGAGAATATCAGGGTACACTGCGTCTTTTGCACGTATTCCTTGAGTGTCGTTTCAATCAGATCCATACTGCGCACGTCAGTGGAAGAGGTCGGCTCGTCCAACAGCAGCACATCATACGCGCGCACCAGCACCCTGGCCAGCGCCATCCGCTGCGCCTCTCCGCCGGAAAGCCGATCCCCCCTGGCATCCATCAGGCTCTCCATCCCCACTGCAACCAGCGCTTTTTGGGCAATTTCTTTTGCGTCGCCATGCCCATTTAATGCCAACGCAACGTTTTGCAAGACCGAGAAGGAGAAGGCATAGGGTGACTGGGGCAGATAACCCACTTTTTTCCCTTCAAGACCCTCAATCCTTCCAGAAGTAGGCTTGGAAGTGCCGGCAAGCATGCGGATCAGAGTCGTCTTCCCGCTGCCATTCTCTCCAATCAGTCCATAGCGTTTGCCAGGCACAAATTGCAGCTCTGGAATTTCCAGCACAATCCTGCCGCCAAATTGCTGAACCACATCACGCAGTACGATCACGCTGTGTCTGCTCCTGTACTCTATGCACCAGGCTGTTGATAACGAAGGAGATGATCAACAGCACCACGCCCAAAGCAACTGCCAGCTCGAAGCGCCCCATGTTCGTCTGCATCATGATCGCGGTAGTCATCACGCGGGTCTTAAACTGGATGTTGCCCCCTACCATTTGAACTGCACCAACTTCCGCGATGGACCGGCCAAATCCAGCCAGTACCGCGGTCACAAAGGGAATCCTGCATTCCTTAATCGTCAGCCAAAGCCGCTTCCAGCCGGAAATGCCAATCCCCGCGCAGGTTTCGTTAATCGAAGGCGCACGCAGACTGACAATGTTGGAAGTCATCCCCGCGATGATCGGCGAAATCAACACCACCTGCGCGATTACCATCGCCGGGACGGAGTAGAGCAGGCTCAGCTTTCCCAGCGGTCCGCTGCGCGATAATATCAAAAACACGATCAAACCTGCCACCACCGGTGGCAACCCCATCAGCGTATTGGTTATTCTTGAAAGGATAGCTTTGCCCTTGAATTGATTGGCGCCCATCGCCACCCCCCAGGGAATGCCGATCAGGGCGGAAATCAGCGTGCTCAGCACAGACATGCGCAGAGTTACGCCGATGATCTGGCGTAACTCTGGATCTGCACCGAACAATAATTCAAGTACCTGTTTAATCAAAAGTTCTGTTCTTTATTCTTAGTCCATGTTGAAGAACAGCGGCTCACCGTACTCTGCCACACCAAATTCGGCAATCATCTTGCGGGCTGTGTCAGTCTTCAGCCAGTCGATGAACGCTTGCGCGCCCTCGACATTGGTGTCCGCGAAGCGCTTGGTGGAGATGGCGATGACCGAGTAGGTGTTTTTCATGTCATCGGTCTCTTCAAGCAATAGCGAGAGGGTGTTCTCATGAGCGAGGAAGGTGGCTTTGTCTGATATGGTATAAGCCTGTTTTTCATTCGCCACGGTCAGGGTGGCGCCCATCCCGGAACCAGTGCTCTCGTACCAAGCCTGTCCTGTAGGATCGACATTGATGGAGGTCCAGATAGCTTTTTCCTTGGTGTTTGTGCCGCTCTCGTCACCGCGGGAAATGAACGGGGACCCTGAATCAACGATCGCCTGGAATGCATCAGCAGCGGTCGCTTTGCCAGCCACACCAGCGGGATCATCGGCTGGGCCAACAATCACGAAGAAGTTGTACATAAAGGGGATGCGGGTTTCTTCAAAACCTTCGCCGATGAAAGCTTCTTCCTGTGACTTGGAGTGAACCAACAGGATATCGGCGTCACCAGTCCGACCCTTCTCGATTGCGGCGCCAGTGCCGGCAGAGGTGATCTCGAGCGAGTATCCCGAGTCCTTCTCAAAAACCGGCTGCAGGTAAGCCATCAGACCCGAGTCATTCACGGACGTGGTGGTGGACATTTGGATAACCTTATTTTCGGGCTCCATGATACAAGCCGCAGCTGAGAACAACAGACCTACACATACAAGCAATAAAGCAAAACGTTTCATTTCTTCTCCCATAAAAGTTTTTTGGAGTTTCCTCCTGTTTTGCATCTGTCCACCCCTTAAAGACAGTGCGGGAGTATTTTACCTCAATTATTGAGTATTGGGGAAGATTCGTCTTTCCGCGCGCACTCGTATGCTTCGCCACGCAACGTCTCGACTGCATGGTCCAGGACAGGCAGGAATACCTCAAGGCATTCTTTCGCGGCCTTTGGGCTGCCGGGAAGATTGACGATCAGGGTCCGACCGCGAGTCCCGGCTGCGGCACGCGATAACATTGCTCTATTGGTAATTTTTAGGCTCGCTGCCCGCATTGCTTCCGGGATGCCGGGCACCAGCCGATCCACAATTGCCAGCGTCGCTTCAGGGGTCACATCCCGCGGTGCCAATCCTGTTCCGCCGGTTGTAAGGATCAGGTCAATTTCACCTGTGTCTGCCAGGTCTGCCAGGGTTTGCGAGATCAACTCCCTTTCATCAGGGATGATTGCAGTGCCATTGACCACGGCATAGCCCTTGAGCGTTTCGACCAAAACAGGACCGCTGCGGTCTTCGCGAAGTCCTTGGGAGCCCTTGTCGCTGACTGTCACAACCGCTGCGCGAATGGTTGGTTGAACTGAAATTGGGGTTCCGGCCTTTACCACTCCTCCTTTGATCACACGTGTAAAAATTCCTTCAAGTGGCATCACACACATGCCAACCTGCTGGTAAACCTGGCAGTGATGATGACATTCTTTGCCAATTTGGGTCACTTCGAGGATAGCATCACCGACTTCCAATCTCGTCCCAAGGGGGAGATGGCACAAATCCATGCCCTCGGTAGTGATGTTTTCAGCAAAAATTCCTGGCACCAATCCCTTGGCGCCTAATTCGAGCATTCGATCGACGCTGGACTGGTCCAACAAACTGACCTGCCTATGCCAGTCGCCGGCATGCGCATCCCCCTCGATTCCATAGTTCTCGATCAGTTCCACCTGCTCCATCTGCTGCTTGATTGTTCCGCGCCTCAGACTGATATTGACTGCTTTCACACTTGCCACTGCCTAACCTCCAATTTTGCTCATTCCGCGAGCGTTCAACTGCGCTGTTCGGAAATTGTGTCCTGCCGATTTACATAACACCGCGGTCCTGATCTTTTCCTTCAATGCCTCATCGCATTCTGCCAGCGCTTGTACCAGCGAGATTTCCTGTTCCTGACCCAGGCAGGTCCTGAGCGTGCCATCACTCATGACGCGTATCCGGTTACAGTCGGCACAAAACTGATGCGAAATCGGGCTGATGAATCCGACCCGTCCCTTGTACCCCGGGATTTGGTAATCACGTGAAGGTTGACCAGGGTTGCGAGGGGGCACTGGTCGCAGAGCAGGGCGTTCTTGTAATATCTTCGAATTATCCACGCGCAAATTCTCGCTTTGGGAGCCCTCACCGATCGGCATGTACTCAATAAAGCGCACATCCAGGGCGTGATCCCTGGTGAGAGCGATAAAATCATCCACTTCGAGGTCATTCCATCCCCGAACCAGGACGACGTTGATCTTGATCGGGTCAAGACCTGCCTCGATGGAGGCATTTATGCCAGCCTTTACCTTTTCCAGATCGCCGCCAGTCATTTGGTGGAACACATCGGGCTTAAGCGAGTCAAGACTGATATTGACCCGATCCAGGCCGGCTTGCTTCAATCCTGCAGCAACCTCTGCCAACATCTGCGCGTTAGTCGTCAGAGAGATGTCCCTGATCTTTGAATTGGCTCGAATTCCCGAAACAATTTGCACAATGTCCCGCCTTAGAAGGGGTTCTCCTCCCGTTAAGCGTACACGATTAATACCAAGGTCAGCACACGCATCAACAATCCGAACCAGATCTCGGGTATTCAACTCCACCTGCTTGGGGCATAAGCCTTCATCGGCGCGACAATACAAACAGCGCAAAGAGCAGCGCTCTGTGACAGAAAGCCTTAGATAGGTTATTTCTCGTCCAAAATTGTCCAGCATATCAGGGTTTTTCCTGCCTCAAGTAGGTGCCGGATTTTCCTCCGCTTTTGCTTTCCAAGCGTATCGATTTAATTTCCATGCTTCGGTCCACTGCTTTACACATATCGTAAATCGCCAGAGCGGCCACACTCACCGCTGTCAAAGCTTCCATTTCTGCGCCAGTCTGTCCTGTTGTTTTAACACGTGCTTCGACAATTATCTCGCTGTCTCCATCCGCCTCGATCCTGATATCAATCGCGCTCAACGGTATCGGGTGGCAGAGTGGGATTATCTCGCTCGTCCGTTTGGCTGCCATAATACCAGCAATTCGCGAAACCGCAAAAACATCCCCTTTCGGCATATTTCCTTCGGCAATCAATTTGAGCGTTTCAGCCTGCATCACAATTCGCCCAGAGGCTACTGCTTCGCGGTCGGTGACTGATTTTCCACTGATATCCACCATGTGAGCGTTACCCTGTTCATTTAAATGGTTCAATTCCATTGAATAATTTCTCCCGGTTGGTCAAGCTGATATCCACCCAATTTTTCAAGGCGGGCAGCAAATTCGTCACTTTGTAAGACGCTGATCAGGCGTTGTACAGAGTCCATGGACCATGCAGATTCTGAGATCAACAAGTCGTATTCTTCCTCGCAGATCGGGATGAAATCCAGATCATAAATCCTGGCTGCGGAGAGAATTCCCATACCGGCGTCTGCCGTGCCAGATGCCACCGCCGCAGCCACAGCCGTGTGGGTGATCTCTTCTCTTTCGTAGCCTGTTACTATCTCGGCATTTATTCCTGATTGCTTCAGGAGGTAATCCAGCAAAATGCGCGTGCCGCTGCCTTTTTGGCGGTTGACATAACGCAATCTTGTCAGGTCTTCAATGCCCCGGATTCCAAGTGGATTGCCTTTGGCGGCCATCAGCCCCTGGCTGCGCTGTACGCAGCGCACCAGACGCACACCGCCTTCAGGGATGTACTTGCGGATGTATGCCCGGTTGTACTCGCCACTGGCTTCATCCAGCAGGTGTACACCCCCCAGGTGAGCCTCGCCGCGTTTAACTGCCATGATCCCGCCCATGCTCCCAACATGCGAAGATGCCACGAAGCTATCCGGCCAGGTTCGGCGCATGATATCGATGGCTTCGTCAATGAGTGGGTCGTGGCTGCCAGTGATAACCAGAGTCTGCTCAATTTCCTTCATCGGGCGCAAAAGCTCCACCCGCACCTTCTCACCTGCTTCGTAGCCTTCCACATTTTGGGGGACATGAATAATCCCATCCGCCTTCACAAAAGAACTGACAACGCCTGCCCCCCGGTTTAGCGGCACAGCCACAATCCTGCCCCCCACATTTCCCAGCCGGGCACGAATGAACTCGAGATACTTCAACGAGGATACCAACCGGCGGGAGACGGTTGCCTCCACAAACTCATTTGGCTGACTCTGGCGCCCGGTCATCAGGGAGATGACAGGTTTGATCAACTGCTCGAGCACCAAAATCCCGGAAACTGGATAACCAGGCAGACCGACCAGGGGTATCAGCTGCTCCCCTCTGGTTGCCATCCCAAGGATGGTGGGCTTCCCAGGTTTGATTGCCACGCCATGCAGCACAACCGAACCAACCGTTTGGATCGCCTCAATCGAAAAATCCTTCTGCCCTGCCGACGAACCAGCATTTAGCAGCACCAGGTCACATTCAGCTATCGCGGTTTTCAGTGTGTTGATGATCACCTCGGGCTTGTCGCTGGCCACTGGGTAGACCTTGGTCTCGCAGCCCCAGTCCCGCATCATACCCGAGAAAATGGTTGAGTTGAATTCGATGATATCGCCCGGTTTGGGGTTGGAACTGGGAGCAACCAATTCATTGCCAGTGGGAATTATGCCCACGATGGGTTTGCGAATAACCGGGATTTCCAGTACGCCTGCAGCTAATAGCGCGCCCAAAGCAGAGGGGCTGAGCTCGGTGAAGCTGGGTACGACCATATCACCGGCGGCGATATCCTCACCAATCTGGCGCACATGCTGCCAGGGCACCGCAACGCTGAAAAGCTGCACACCCTGGTCTGTTTCGATCACATCCTCAACCATCACCACGCAGTCATGGTTTTCCGGCAGCGGATCCCCAGTGTTGACCCACTTAAAGGAGTTTTCTGGCAGGGTCACCGGTCGGGTTTCGCTGGCGCCATAGGTCAGGCTGGCAACAAGCGCGATGCCGTCCATGGCGCAGGCGTTATAGTGCGGGGCGCAGATGTGAGCATAGACAGCTTCAGCCGTGATGCGTCCATTTGCCTCGCTGGTGGGAACCCGTTCCACATTCGGCTTTAAGCCTGCCTCTTTCAAGGCCTTCAAGAAAATCTCGCGGGCTTCTTCGAGGGGATAGTTGGATAAGTACGTAAATGCCATGGAACCTCACAATCGTGTAACCTGGACCAGGGTGCCTTTGGGCAGGCCTTCCTGGTCCCGGGGAATGATGAAATAAGCGTTAGCGCGCGATACCGTGCTGATCAATCCGGATTTGCTCGGGACGGGTTCCGCATCGCTTCCATCCAGGCGCACCAGGATGAACTCTTCCCTGCCGTGGTTGGATGAAACTGCCCGGGTGAGCCTAGCCTCCACCTGCTCAACCTCAACCTTACCTCGCTGCCATGCCAGCAAAAGCGGCTTCGCCAGGTAATCAAAGATGAAAAAAGCAGCTACTGGATTTCCGGGCAAGCCAAAAACCGCTTTGCCTTCAATTTCACCAATGATGGTAGGTTTACCGGGCTTAACCGCCAAGCCGTGGACCAACATTTCTCCGAGCTCAGCCACGATCCTGGGCATATTGTCCTTTTCTCCCACAGACGTACCGCCCGAGACCAAAAGAACATCCACATCAGGAATCAAGCTCAGACAGGCATCCTTTAGGTCATCATATTTGTCTTCCACGATGCCTTTGTTAATCGCGACACCGTTGCACTGCTCAACTGCAGTCCTTAACATAGCCGAGTTGACATCCCTGATCTGCCCGGGTCTCAAGTTCTCGCCTGGCTCAACAAGCTCGTCTCCAGTAGAAATGATGCCCACCACGGGTTGGGAGAAAACCGGTACTGTGGTTTTTCCAAGCGCAGCCAACGTACCGATGTCCGCCACCCCAAGTTTCTTCCCGGATTTAAGGATTACCTCACCCTGCTTGAGGTCTTCTCCGCGCAGGATCAGGTTTGCTCCCGGGGCAACAGGCTTGTAGAACGCAAACTGATCGCCACCAAAATCCTCGGTGTACTCGAGCATGACGGTCGCGTCGGCGTTGGGTGGAATTGCTCCACCCGTTGGCACATAGACGCAGGAGCCAGGTGCCAGTGGGAGGTCAAAGGCCTGACCCATGATCGATTCGCCGGATTTTTGCAAGAGTGCCGGGATTGAGTCAGAGCAGCCACGTAAATCTGCGCTCCGGACCGCAAAACCATCCACCGTTGAGCGGTTAAATGCGGGCACATCCTCCTGGGCGATCACATCCATCCCGAGGAAACGACCAAGCGCTTGCTGCAGGCTGACGAATTCAATCCGTCCAGGTTTACTTCCGAACTTCTCCAAAACAAGACCTAAGGCCTCGGCGATAGGAATAACGCTGAGCATCTACACCTCATCTCTTTATTTACTACGCGTACATTGTAATCGGAAGAGATGAAATACTCAAAAAATAAGCTTGTAATCCAAAGTAGAGATCCTTTCGTAGGCCGGCTTCCCCTCCTGAAACCGGCTTATTACGATGTTAATAAAGTCAGACCTAACGCCAAGGAAAACTACGATGGAATCTATTGCATCTATGCGCAATACATAGAATATTTTAAATGCGATACTTTAGTTCAACCCTCTCTATGGCTTTCGCTAAGACAGTTCGTAGGCAGGATACCTCATTTGTATCCGGCTTGCTTGGTCAGTTTGGAAAGCAGGCTTGAAATACGTAAGACCCAAAGGGCATAACGTCGGGCCACGAAAAGTAAATCAGTTCGTAGGCCGGATACCTCTTTCTTATCCGACTTGTTTCTGCAATAACCGCAGCCGGATTGAAAAACGCAATACCCAAAGGGCACAATGTCCGGGCTACGAAAAGACAAAACGGACTGACCGCCCATTCTCCAAGACAATTGAACATCTCTCGCTCAATCACTTATGGGGATGACATATTCGCTGACTAATAACAAATCCAAAATTCGATCTTGACCAATCCGACTTTTGTAGGTAGAATAAGCAGGTTAATGTAATTGTTAGTTCAGTGAGGAGTTAAAGATGACCCCATTACCTAAAAGAAAACTGTCTTCCGGTCGCCGGGACCGCCGTCGTGCTCATGACGCTCTGAAAGCTCGCAACGGTGTTGCCTGCCCAAATTGCGGTGAGCCTCGTCTGCCCCATCGTGTGTGCCCAAAGTGCGGTTTCTATCAGGGTAGAGAAGTTCTCACCACTGATACCGAATAATCACTCATTTCCTGCAAAAGATAGGCCAGGATTACCTGGCCTTTTTTGTTATTTCCGATATTCCTCAAAAAACGCCAGAAGCTGCCTTGGAAGCATTCCATCAACCAAGATCCCGTCTTCAAGGTGTTGAATATCGATGACATGCCCCTTTTCGTGCATTAAAGAAACCAGCCTGCCTTCTTCGTACGGCAGTTTGACCTTTACATGCACAAAGGTCTGGTAGCTACCCACCGCAATTGCCTCGGCTAATTCGCCTAGCCCATCCCCGGTCAAGGCGCTGATAAAGACCGAGTTCGGCTCCGCAAGCCTCTTAATCTCCTCAAATTCATCTGAACTTAACAGGTCTATTTTGTTGTAAACCGTCAGGATCGGAATTTCAGCCGCGCCAATCTCTTCGAGCGTCTCCAGGACGGTCAGTCTCTGGGACTGGGCATTCTTGTGCGAGGCATCCACCATGTGGATCAGCAGATCCGCTTCCACAATTTCTTCCAGGGTTGCCCGGAACGCTGCCACAAGTTCGGTCGGCAATTTCTGGATGAAACCCACCGTGTCCGTCAGCAGAACGGTCTCACCAGTGGGCAGCTCGAGCTGCCTGGTAGTTGGGTCGAGCGTGGCGAAGAGTTGATCAGCAACGTAGATGTCCGCTTTAGTTAGCTTGTTGAGCAGGGTAGACTTACCGGCGTTGGTATATCCCACCAGCGCCACCACCGGAATGTTTGACTTCCTGCGTTGTTGGCGATGCCGGTTGCGGTGTTCGCGAACCTTATCCAGTTCGTCTTCGAGCTTGACAATCTTCTTCTTGATCTCACGCCGGTCAACTTCAAGCTGGGTTTCGCCTGGTCCGCGCAAGCCAACGCCCCCCACTCCGCCGGACCTGCCCGACGCACCACCCGTCTGCCTGGCAAGGTGCGTCCAGGCGCCTGTCAATCGCGGCAAGCGGTAGCGGTACTGCGCGAGTTCCACCTGCAGCATGCCTTCGCGTGTGTTCGCGTGCTGCGCAAAGATGTCCAGGATCAAGGCTGTGCGGTCAATGACTTGCTTGCCGTTCCCCAATTCTTTTTCAAGCTCACGCTGATGGCGCGGTGAAAGTTCTTCGTCAAACAGGATGATTTTGGCGTCCAACTCGTCAGCCAGAACTTTGATTTCATCGAGCTTGCCACTTCCAACAAAGGTGCGCGAATTTGGTGATGACAGGTTTTGAGTGACCTCTCCCACGACTGCAAGCCCGGCTGTTTCAGCCAGCAATTCCAATTCCCGCAGGGAATCATCCAGTGTGAACCTTGGATCGACCTCAGTTCTGATCTGCACCCCAACCATTAATGCGGGTTCGGGTGGAGCTTCGGTGATCAATTTTTCATCGTTTTGGTTTTTATCGTTGTTTTTCAACCCAATCCTTAATTCTCCGCATGGCTTCAGCAATTCGGTCCGTTGGGATAACAATCGAGATCCGAATGTAATCCGCACCACTGGGGCCATAAATAACGCCTGGGGTAATGCTCACGCCGGTATCCTGTAAGAGGTCAGCACAAAACTTAACCGGGTCGGTGAAACCCTGGGGCAACTTAGCCCAGAGATACAGGGCAGCCTCTGGCAGATCCACCTCAAAGCCGGCATCGATCAAACCGTTATAAACTACATCTCTGCGAGCTTCGTAGATTTTGTTTCGATCTTGCAACCAGGCTTGATCCGATGTCAGGGCAACAACCGCGGCATCCTGGATGGGAGCAAAGATCGAAGAATCAATCTGGCTCTTGTAATTCGCCAAAACCCGGATGATCTCTTTATTGCCAACCGCCATACCGATACGCCAGCCTGCCATGTTGTAAGTTTTGGAAAGGGAGTTGAACTCCACCGCCACATCCTTGGCGCCATCCACTTCGAAAATGCTGGGTGGAACGTAGTCTCCAAACGCCAGATCACAGTATGGGGCATCATGGGCGATTAGAATGTCATACTTCCTTGCGTAAGCCACTGCTTTAACATAAAAATCAAGATTTGCCGTAGCACCGGTTGGATTGTTCGGGTAGTTTAGCCACATGATCTTGGCTTCCCTGGCAACATCCTCGGGGATGGCATCAAAGTCAGGCAGGAAGTTGTTTTTCTTCAACAAGGGCATAAAGTGATAGCGCGCGCCTGCCAGCTCAGCACCTGCCAAATAGACCGGGTAGTAAGGATCTGGTAACAGCACCATATCGCCAGGGTCAAGCAGGGTGTGATTCAGGTTAAATAGACCTTCCTTGGAGCCGATCAAGCCCAACGCCTCAGTAGCAGGATCGATATCGACATTGAATCGTCGTTTGTAGTAGGTGCTGACTGCTTTTAGAAATGAAGGCGTTCCGCCGGCTGGTGAGTAGCCGTGTTTCTTGGGATTCCGGGCTGATTCGACTAACTTGTCAATAATAAAATCCGCGGGCGGCAAATCAGGCGAACCCATGTCCAGCCGGATCACATCCACCCCTTGCTCGGCAAGGTCTGCCAGTACGCCTTTTAAACCAGCAAAAAAATATGGTTTGAGATTCGCTACACTCTTTGACGGTTTGATCATATCGCTAAGAAATCCTTCTCCTTTTTTCTTGATTATAAGCCACCCGAGTGCAAAAGGGCTACTATTATTCCTCCAGACTGCTCAATTAAGCGCCTTATCAATCAAGCAAGATTCAAAAACCTCTGGTATACTTCTTGCACAAACCAAACTGACAGATCCATTCTGTTATGCGGAAGGTAAATTATGCTGATACTCCCAAGTCAACAGACCTCCACCTCCATGTCGGCGCACCTGGCTCAGACGATGACTTTGCTCGGTCTGACCCTGGGCGAACTCCAGCAAAAAATCGACTCGGAGCTTTCCTCTAACCCTGCGCTTGAGTTAATGGAGGAGCGCACTTGCCCGATGTGCAAGCGTCCTCTTCCCCCACGGGGAGCTTGTCCGATTTGCAGTCAGCCAAGTTCTGTCGAGTCGCAGGACCCAATTGTTTTTATTTCCCCGCGGGAAGATTTCTACACCGGGTCAGCCTCGAGTACCGGTGAAGTTCCAGAAGAACCTTTCGTCTCAGAATCGGTTGATCTACCCAGTTACGTCCTTCGACAAGCTGCCACCGATCTGCCTACTGAAGACCGGGTTGTGGCAGCCTACATCCTCACCCACCTGGATGAGGATGGTTTTCTCACTACCACAGCCCTCGAGGTCGCCCGCTACCATCATCGTTTACCTTCTGAAATAACAGCACTAATCGAAAAACTAAAAAGGTGCGACCCGGTCGGCGTTTGTTCAGCCAATCCGATCGAAGCCATGCTGGCACAGGTGGAGATGCTTTCGGAAACCATGAATGTCCCTGCTCTGACTCGTGAAGTCGTTTCCACATACTTACACCAGATGAGTCAGCATCACTATCCCGAAATTGCCCGCGCGTTGGGTACAACCACTCAACATATTCATAAGGTAGCAGCTTTCATTAGTGAAAATCTCAATCCTTTCCCAGCGCGTGCTCACTGGGGCGACGTACGCAATCCCAACAGCAACGACTCGCAGGTTTTTCACCAACCCGACATTCTTATTTATCATCTGAATGAGAATCCCGCCAATCCCCTGGTGGTTGAGATCATTCTGCCCATTCGTGGCACACTGCGGGTCAACCCGCTTTTCAAATCCTCCCTCAAACAAATGGAGCAAGACAAGACCGAAGAATGGCGCAGCGATATAGAAAAAGCAAATCTGCTCATAAAATGCATCCAGCAGCGATCTAACGCCCTGAAACTGCTGCTCGAAAAGCTGGTGACGATCCAAAAGGATTACATTTTACAAGGTGATCTCGCAATGAATCCCCTCACGCGCGCTGAAATAGCTACCATGCTCGACATGCACGAATCAACGATCTCCCGGGCTGTTTCCAGCAAAACGGTTCAACTTCCAAACAAGAAAATTGTCCCCCTTGCGATTTTTTTTGACCGCAGCCTGTCTTATCGCACATTGATCAAACACATGATCGAAAGTGAAGATCATCCCCTGAGTGACTCTGAGATTCAACAGTTGCTAAAGGAACAGGGAATAGAAATTGCCCGTCGGACAGTAGCCAAATACCGTTCGATGGAAGGTATCTTACCCGGGAATCTCCGCCAAAGTAAAACCAGGTAGCATGGTCCCAGCCCCACTCGACCAGCACGGCACGAAATCACCAGCTGATTCCCACAAGGATTTCACCTTGCTGGATCGATCTCTGATCCTGGAGCTGATCCCTGCAGCCGCGCTAGCCTATCGGCGCACGGATGACAAGATCCTCAGCGCAAATCGCAAATTCTTCGACCTGACCGCCTTCACACCCGACGCCCTGCAGGAACTCTCACTCTTTTCGCTGATCCCAGGTGATCCGGATACCAATCCAACTGGCGATCAAAGCCGCCCGGTGCGCCTGCAAATTGCCACTGGCGATCTCATTCTGGCAACCATGCGGATCCTTCCCATCAGCCTTACCAACCAGGTTGTCGTGCTCACCTTTTCACCCCCTGATTCCGAATTTGAAATCAGGCGCGATTTGCTGGAACAGGAATATCGCTTTGATAACTTTTCGCTTTTAACCACGCTGGGCAGCCAGAACTCTTCACAGGCAGTTTTCCAGACTGCAAGCCAAATCTTGCATCGCATGCTGAATCCCAGGCTTATCGTTTCCTACCATGTAAACCCACGCAATCATAGACAACTTCAACGCAACTACTCATCAACCTTGACTGAAGCTTTTCCCGCCAATCTTGATGTTGAATTGCTTGACAACATGCCATCTCTGCAGCTCTGGAAGCTTACGCGTGAACCTCAGAACGCACTGCAGGAGACCGCGTTGATGGAGGGCTTCCACTACCTGCTCACGCTCCCCCTCCTTCACAACAACTCACTCCAGGGACTGATACTGGCTGCCGGCGAAACGCCCTATCCCGATGATGACACACTGCGCTACCTGACCCTCATGTCCGCCCATGCAGCTTCAGCGATCCAGGGCCTGAACAGCCTTGAAAGTGCCCAGAGAACACTCACCAACATTAGGCACGTCGTGCAAATCCAGCATGCCATCACCGATAATCTCGAGGAAGGCGTGATCATCCTCACCCCGGATCTGCGCATTGCCGAGATGAATCCAGCAGCTGAGTTTTTGCTTGGATATGCCAGCAAGGAAGTCTTTAGGCAAAAAGCGGAAATGGTCCTGATTGGTAACGAAACCCTTTCCACGCTTTATAAATCCGCACAGCAGGGTATTAGCACCCTTGTTGGGAACAATTTCAGCCTGAATAACCGCTCCGGCGGCTCCTTCATGGCGCAGGTGCTTTGCATCCCGGTGGTCGAAAAAGACAAAGTCCGAAGTATCGTCCTGATCCTGCGCGATGTCAGCCAGACGGAGCAGATCCGAGCCCATTCTCAGCAGCTTGAACAACGGGCATTCCTGGGAGAAGTTTCCGCAATTTTTGCGCACGAAGTGAAGAACCCGATCAACAGCATTTCCACAGGGCTGCAATTGATGGGATTAACCATGCAGCCGGATGATCCCAATGCCGATCTGGTGTCAAGGTTGCAGAATGACTGCCTGCGACTAACACACCTGATGGATTCAACCCTTACTTTTTCCAAACCAGTGGAATACAATTTTGCTCCGCTAGATCTTGCCAGCCTGATCAATTCCATCCTGGAACGTTGGGCGCCAAGAATGGTTCGTTTGAATATCAGTTACAATCTTGAACACCAGCCAGCCAAACCGTTAGTGTTGGCAGATGCCCGTGCGATTGAGCAGGTTTTTGTGAACTTGATCAGCAATGCCATCCAGGCGATGGAAAATGAAGGTGGCAGTCTGAACATTAAAATTCATCCAGTTTCACCTGAAACCAATCCACCCCAATACGAAATAATCGTGGCTGATTCAGGACCAGGCATCCCGGAAGACATTATTAAACATGTTTTTGAGCCCTTCCTAACCACAAAGGCAAAAGGCACTGGATTAGGATTAGCTATCTCGCGCCGAATTGTCACGGCTCACCGAGGTAACATTTTTGTCGAAAGCTTTCCAGGTGGAACGATGTTCCATGTTCTGCTTCTGAAAGCAACATAAGGAGTTTTATGGCAGCAACAGTATTAGTCGTTGATGATGAAGAAACCGCCCGCATGGTTGTTTCTCAATTTTTACGCTCAAAAGGCTACGAAGTCCTCGAAGCTGGCACCATGGCAGACGCCCGAGCCTTCATTTCGAAAGGTGTCGCAGATATCATCATCCTCGACGTCCGTTTACCAGATGGTTACGGACCCCACCTGCTCACAGAGACGTCCCGTTTACCCCTGCGACCCCAGGTGATCATCGTCACTGCCCATGGCGAAGTTTCGATGGCTGTGGATGCCATGAAAAACGGCGCGCAGGACTTCATGGAGAAGCCCCTGGATCTGCTTGAACTGGAAAAATCGGTCAGCCGCGCGGCAGAGGTCATCTCCATGCGCCGTGAGCTGGCGCATTTCCGCAGCAATAAGGGTAACCTGGATGAATTTATTGTTGGCGATACGCCTGAGATGAAACACATCCTGGAGCTGGCAGGCCGCGCTTCGGAATCGGCGGTTTCGGTCCTGATCACCGGACCAACCGGTACAGGCAAGGAAGTGCTGGCGCAGTACATCCACCGCAATGGACCGCGTTCGGGCAAGCCCTTCATTGACATCAACTGCCCCGCCATCCAACCGACCATGTTTGAATCAGAGTTGTTCGGGCATGAATCAGGTGCCTTCACCGGCGCCACCAGCAAACGGAATGGCCTGATGGAGATCGCTGACGGTGGCATTCTGTTCCTTGACGAAATTTCATCCATGCCCGTAGACCTCCAGGCCAAGTTCCTGCGAGCCCTCGAAGAACGCGCCTTCAGGCGCGTCGGCGGCACGAATCTGATTCGTGTAGACGTCCAGGTGATCGCTGCCTCAAACCGCGACCTCAAAGAAATGATCGCACGGCATGAATTCAGGGAAGATCTTTATTACCGTTTGAAGGTCGTCGATCTGGACCTGCCCTCTCTGGCAGAACGCCGCCAGGATATCCCGGACCTGGTCGGTTACATGGTGCGCAAGTTCAATAAACGCCTCGGCACAAACATCCTGGATGTATCCCCGGCAGCCATGCAAGCTCTGATCGATTACGATTGGCCGGGCAATATTCGGGAGTTAAGCAATGCCATCGAACGAGCAGCTTTGTTCTGCGACGAGCCCACTATCGACCTCAACCATTTGCCGAAAGACATCACCAAGTAGCCTCTTTTTGAAGGTCAGCCTGGCAGGCTTGGCATAGTAGTTGCAACATAATCTCCGATAAGTATTTTCATCGGAGGTTATTTATGTTAACTAATGGAAATCAGGTTCTCTTAATAGTTTCAATTGTGCTTTTCGGGCTGGGGTTTCTGTGCTTGATTCTAAGCATCGTGATCCTGGTCAAGCAATCACTTGGCCGCGGCATCCAAACGATTGCCGAATCAACGACCAAGCTGGCTGAAAAAGGAATCACCGAAGGAGTCTCAGGGCTGGTAGGAAACGCCTCACTTTTGATCAGCTCCTTAAACGATCTTGCCAAATCCAATACGGGGATTGGCATTTTCTTTGTCTTCTTGAGCCTGGTCTTGTTTGCTGGCGCCTATTACATGCTTAAACCCTTCATTGGAGTTTTACCCTAACCTGTTTGTAGAGGAGTGACAATGTCGATAGAGAGATTGCTCAATCAGATCCGGCTCCACTTCGATCCGCAAACGGCGCGTGAAGTGGTTAGTGCTTTCCGTGCAGAACCGCTTGCCTGGCACTATCTTGAAAATACGCCTGATCTTGAACAATGGCTGACCTTTGCTTCCGATGACCTGTCCCGCTGGCAGCCGGGCGTTCTGGCGCTTTTCTCTCTCGATCATTCCTTGCCCGATGAGGACCTTACTAATCTCGAAATTGACCTCCCAACTGAGATCATTGAGCGCATCAACAATGTTTTTGAAATGACAAAACTGACTGGTCTTGAACCGACCAGTTTGCCAGATGCTGCCCTGCTTGCACTTCAACTGCGCGAATTGCGCCGCGAGGCAGGCTCATGGAAAAAACTATCTGAGAGTTTACTGTCCGGTAAGGGTCGGTTGTCTGTCTGGAAGACAGCTTTCGCTATTCTTCCTCAACTCGTCCCGGATTTTGAAATTGCCATGGACAGCCTGATATCAACTCTGCCTCCGCAATATGCTGAGACACTCGGTGGTTTGATAGTCCACCAGGTGGCGGTAAATCCTGCGGATGAAACTACACGTTACCAAGTCTACCAACAGAGACTTGAGAAAGCTCCTGCCGGACTCCAAATTTCCGCCTTGCGCGCGATGCGCGGCATTGAAGGTGAATCACTGATAAAACTTCTTGCGAACAGTTTTCTGGCTCAAACCCAGGCACCTGATAATCAATCCGCTCGGAACGCGGATCAGTCTGAGGTTGAAATTTTCCGTCAGAAAGCTGTTTTGAGCCAAATTGCCGGGCAGCCAGCCCAAGCCACCCGCGCGATTGACCATGCCTTTCATGCCCTAAACCGTCAACAAGCGGAGATATTGCGCGATCTCGCCTTTGAGCTCGAATCCTCCAATCCAGAAGAAGCTCGCAAGACCTGGGAAGAAATATTGCGTCTTCAACCAGACAACTCGACTTACAAGAAGGAATATGCGGAATTCTTGATCGCAAATGATGATCCCGATTATGGATATGAAATCCTTCAGGAAATCCCGGATGACGCAACCAAAGCCCTTTACGCTCTGCGTTATCCTGTGATTGGCTCAAACACACAGAGCACCCAATCGCTGGACAAAGCCCTCGAGAAAAAGACTCTCCAAACTACGAAGTCCCGTTTTTCTTCTATTTCAGACAATCTGAAGGCTGCCCGTTATGCCTTTGAGAATAAAAAGTATCAGACTGCCAGCAATTTCATCCGGAAGGCACTTGCTGAAAACCCGAATGACCTGGAAACAATCAAACTTTCCGGTCTGATTGACCGCCACATGGCAAATATTGACGATGCGATTGAATCGAGCGCTTTGCTGGCACTATTCGAACCCCAAAACCAAACCAACAAGAAAGATCTCGCCTCGCTCTACCTACAGTCTCAGCAGCCAGAGAACGCTCTAAAGATCTACCAGGAGCTGATTCACGCCTCAGGCGATCCATCGCGCACGGACCTGCTCAACTTCGCTGAAATATCAATCAAGGCAGCACAGGCTGACAAAGCCATTCCGATTGCACAGGCGTTCCTCAAAAAGGACGAGTTTGACGGAGAAGCGTTGGTTTTACTTTGTAACGCCCTGATTGCCACAGGGAAAAATGCTGAAGCCATGCAATATCTCGAAAAGGCTTCAGCCGTGGCTCCCGAGAAGCCGGCAAGCTGGCTCTCCCTTGCACGCATCTGGACCAACCTTGGGCAGGAAGACAAAGCCATGCAAGCGCTTCGCAAAGCCAAAGCAGCCCTGCCAGACGATCCAGAAATCTTGAGCGCTCTCGGAGCGCTTTACCTCGCGAACGATCAGCCAACGGAAGCCATCAGTGTTCTCAGGCAGGCTTTTCAGCTTGATCCATCCAGTTCTAATATCCGGAAATCTCTTGCGCAGGCTTACCTTAACCTCGGCTACGTCGATGAAGCCTGGACCACGATTGCCCCTCTCGAGAATGATTACACATCCGATCCGGAATTGGCTTCGGTTTTGGGGCAAACTTTGGCAGCCATGGGTGATTTGAACGGGGCAAAGCCGGTTCTGCGCTTTGCCTGGCAGTCAAACCGTTCGGATAGTACCTTAAAATCCTACGCGGAGTTGTTGATCAGAAGCTTTGGCCATGGGATCAAACCTGGCGCTCAGGAGCTGAAAGAGATGTCCCAGTTGCTATCCATCATGGAAGAACGCCAGCAGGAACGGGACGGACTGTTTGACATGCGCCTGCTCCAGGCGGATCTCAAGGCAACCCTCGGTATGCAAGAAGCCGCCTACCAGGACTATCTCCTACTCCTGGATTACCCAGAGGCGAGAGCTCCCCGCTCTTACCACCACCTCCAATTCCAAACCGGTCAAACCGCCCTCGCCCTTGGCCTGACGGATATCAGCCTGGCATCATTGCAGGAAGCTGTACTGACCGACCCGGATGACCTGCCAACCCGCCATGCGCTTGCAAAAGCGTTTATGGCAGCCAACCTAGAGGATGAAGGTTTTTCGACGGCACGCTCTGCCATGCAGATCGCTCCGACAGAAATCGAAAATGTGCTTTGGTACAGCGACTTCATGAGCGAGCACAACAATGCCCGCGAAGCCATCCAGGTCTTGAAAGACACCATCCATTTGAGACCGGATGACAAAGCGCTCTACCTGACGCTCGCTCGCACTTACGTCAATCTTAATCAAATCGAAGATACCAAAGAAACGCTTGACCGAATGCTTGCGCTGGAGGATATCGAGACTGAGGAATATGTCAACGTCGCGAACCTCTACCTCCACATGGATTAACCGGATGAAGCTTCCCGCATCATCAAAAAGGCCATCTCCGATAATCCATTCCCGGATTTTGATGAAAGTCGCGACCTGATCTATTCAGTGCTAAAGCTCGGCGATTCGGCTGCCGCTCTTCAGTTGGTAAAAGATCTTGAGCCTGCACTTCAGACAAATATCGCGTATCCACTGCTTAAATCTGATGTTCTCGCAGCCAACCGGCAATTCCTGCCGGCCCTTGAAGCTCTTGAGGACATCCTCAACAAGTTGGAATTTGCTCCGGAAACGCTCGGCAGCGTAGCAGGTGACACGGTAGAACAAATTCAAGATTACCCTCCCCACAATCGCACCGGCGTTTATTACCGCGCAGCTCAGCTCGAGCGGACGATTGGCGACCTGGTAGTCTCCCAAAAACACACCGCTCTGGCACTTAATGCTGACCCAGGCAGTGAGCCCGCTTTCCTGCTGAAGCTCGAACTAGCCCTGGCGACCAGCCAATCCGAAGTTTTATCAAACGCGCTTGATTTCCTAAACACCCAGGAAACCCGCACCCAAACCGCGATCTCAACGGCTAGTCTTCTTGCCCTCGATGCGGTTTTACACAGCGATCTCGCCAAAGCGCGCTTGCTCTGGGAGCACTTCCTTTCTGACAAGACCAACTCACCCACTGGCAAGGCGCTTCAGAGCTTGTTTGCCCAGCAGACTGGCAATGCCAAATCTGCTGCCGCACTCTTAGGGGAAGCGGTGGAGATGATCGATGAGCTTGAGGTCCGACAGAAAGTCCAATCCTTCGATATTGCTAAGCATTTCAACTATATCTGGCACACACTGGCCGTGGCCAGGGCTGCCTGGGAGCAGACAAACTGGAATACTGCGGATCGGTTGCTGGAAGCTGCGCTTTCATTGGTCAAGATCAATCCCATTGCCAATAAGCTCCTGGCAGAATACCTGACAGACAAGGTCCGCCAAACCAACAATGCGAACTTTCTGCACATACTTAGTCATAGCCCAACAGCTTATGACCCACAGCATGGAGATTTTGATCTGATTGAAGAACAGATTTCAATCGCAGGGCGTGCCATCTCCCCTGCAGAATTGCTGCCAACCCTGAAGATCAACCAGGCACTTAAAAATGGTCATTGGTCAGAAGAGAATGATTTGCACAAACTGATCACCAACGGTAAACAAGCAGCCCAGGTTCTGTCTGTGATGGTTGACGAAACCTCCATCGCCGATGTTCTTTCCGGCTTTAGCAAAGATACAGACGTCAACTTCCAACAGGCAATTCAAAGTCTGCACACAGAACCGGAAACCTCTGCCGCAATCGCCTCCAAGCTGATCGAATCCCAACCCGAAAACCCGGTGCTGCATGCCCTGAAAGCAATTGCTACCAGGAACGATCCTCTCCAGGCAGCCGAATCGCTCGAAAATGCCCTGGCAATTTGGTCAGACGAGCCCGATTGGCACGCCATGGCGGCTACGATGCGCCAGGATGCGGGTCAGTATCCACAGGCTGCCAAACACCTGGAAGAAGCTATTCGCATCGCCCCCAAAGAAGCCCAATACTGGCAATTATTGGGAGATGTAAAACTGCTGGAGAAGGACTACCACGCTGCCAAGGACTACTTTGGAAAAGCGACGGATCTCTTCCCATCCAATCCAGAAGCGCTTCATTCGCTCGCGATCATCAACCAGCAACTTGGTGAGCACCAAATCGCTATCCAGTGCCTGCGCAAAGCCAGTCAGCTCGACCCTGGAAATATCCTTTACGATGAAGGTATCGCTGAATCGATGCTTGCCAGGCAGGAATATCCTGACGCAATGCGCCAGGCTGATACCATCCTAAAAACTGATCCTAAGAATGAAACCGCCTGGCGGGTGAAGGTTAAAGCCTTACTTAAAGGCAACAAGCCGGAGGAAGCACGGCAGGCAATCCATTTTGCCTTGGCTGTCGTTGAAAACCCGGTGCCCTTTGAGCTGCAGAAAATTGACCTTGACAATGCCCGCAATCCCCAACAGGCAGTTTTGGCATCTCAGAAGCTCGCTGAAAATTTTCCCGAAGATGTGTCAGTCCTGAACAATCTCGCGCAAAAACAGATCCAGGTTGGCGAGATCGAAAAAGCAGAACAGACTTTGCAGCGCAGCCTGGTTTTGGACCAGTTCAACCCGCAAACCCTGGTTTCCCTGGGTACAGTGGACCGTGTTCGCGGGAATCTCGACCAGGCGCTGGCTCATCTGGCGCAAGCGATCGAACTTCAGCCGGGCTTGGTGGAAGCTTACCTCGAGATGGGGCTAACCTACCAGGATCGTCGTGAGATCAGCAACGCCATCCAGACCTACCACAAAGCCATTGCCATGGTCAGCAACGATCCCCGACCTTACCTCCAGGCTGCAGCTGCCTATAAGGAAAGCCGTGATTATCGAAACGCGGAATTTATGCTGCGCCAGGCTTCCCAGCTTTCCCCATCAGACCAGAACATCCGCCGGCAGCTTGCTGCGGTGGTCGCTTTGAATATTGTCAATAACCTCCAGGAGACTCCTAAAAGATGAGACCTTACAACGCCCGAAAAAGTGATGAAGTGTTGGTCGTCAGACGCGGCAAGTTCCTGACTTTGCTTCAGACCGCACTAAGTAACCGCGAATTCCAGTTTGCCCGTCAGGCAGCATTGATCTGGTTGGCAAGTTACCCAGGTGATCTTCTGATCAGTTTCATCTATGCTTCAGTGCTGGCTGAGCTTGGCGATACCGAAATGGCGATCAAGAACCTTTCCAAGCTCCTGGCATATGATCCTGAATTCATGGAGGCTGCCAGCCTGTTGGATCGCCTCACTGGAGAGAGCAACCGGGAAACACACGCCAACCAACTTTACCTGCAGCGTGGGGTTTCGAAGGGTAAATCACCAACCTCCTGGCTTGACGGTTTGATCGCAGCTCGCAACGCGTGGGAAAGCGGAGATTTGACCGGCGCAGAAAAGGCGATTCTGGAATCCCTCGCGCACAATCCGCGTTCCCCACTGCCTGCGGCTTTCCATATGCAGATCATTCATAAAACTGGCAACACAACGCTGCTTGAAACCCTAGCGGGTATCTATGACAGCCGCTGGCCTGATTGTGTCCAGATCAAGGTCTTGTCTGCGATTGCCGACATTCAGCAGGGCAATGATTCAGCTGGTGTCGAGAAAATGCATTGGTGTGCGGCACATGACGTGAGCGGTCAGGTCATCAACCGCTTGCTTGGTCCTGATCACAATTACAAACCTCTCTGGCCCGAAGACCTCAAGGTCTATCTCGATCTGCCTGTGCCAGCCTCCGTGGCAGCAGATTTGGGATGGAATGTCCTTTCAAATTCTGATTTTGTCGCCTCAGAACCTGCCGGCAAGGAAGCAATACCGCAAACTGCTGAGGAAATCATCGATGACGATCCCACCCTGGCGCTCAATCTGCCAGATTATCTCGTGGAAGAATTGGCTGAGTCCGGCGATGTAGATTACTCCGAAATACCTACCAGTTCCTTCTTCCTCCAGGATATCGCCACGCCGCCTTTGCCTTCAGGTCACACCAACGAAGTCCCTGCCTTGCCCTCCTCGAGCGCCGGCAAGTCAGTACCCATGAGCGCGGATACAGAAGCCACGGTCAAGGCAATCATCGAAATTCAAACTGAGTTCGAGAAGGTTGCCCGAAAGATCAACAAATCCGAATTGATGAACACGGATGGTCGTTTCCCGAGCTATGTGATCTTAACTTCACGCGGGAATTTGGAGAAAAAATACGGCGCGAACACTGCCGATGTCGTAATCGAATCAATGCGCAAGCTTTGCCTGAACATCGTTGACCTGCCGGGCTGGAACAGTCTTGTCTACGTCCCGGATGATGAAGCCAGCGCGCGCGAACAGGGGCTGGAACCCATCCATGCCAGTGATGCCTGGAAAATCAAACTTTCACTGACTGACCTGGACGCCAAACTCGCTTCCCGTGGGGAGATGATCGGCGCTTTGCTGATCATTGGCGGAAGTGACATTGTTCCTTTCCACATGCTGCCAAACCCTACCGATGATTCTGACGTAAACGTCCCGTCGGATAATCCTTATGCCACACTAGATGAAAACTACTTCATCCAGCAGTGGCCTGTGGGTCGCATTCCGGACGAAGCCGGCACCGATGCCGGGTATTTGCTGGAGCAGATTCGCTTCCTGACCAAGGAGTATGAACTCAAGGTTAAGTCAAAAAAGAGCATTTCAACCAACATCCTGGCAAACCTCCTGAGGAGCCTGGCTCAACGTTTCCAAACCTTTAATTTGCGCTATCAAAAGCCGGACAACATCGGCTGCACTGCCGAAGTCTGGAAACCCGCTTCCTCTGAGGTTTTCGCGGTAATCGATCGTTCAGAGCGCTTGTTGAGCTCTCCACCAATCACAAACACCAACCTGCTCAACGGGCAAACTCCTGACCCAAAATTTGCTTATTTCAACCTTCATGGGCTAAAAGATTCGCCCGAATGGTACGGTCAGCGGGATCTTGCCAAAACGTCCAATGAGCCGGAATACCCGGTGGCGATGGAGCCTGCTAACTTTAAACCTCAGACTTCCTCTCCGGAGATTGTGTTGAGTGAGGCATGCTACGGCGCAAATATCCTGGATAAGAAGGTCGATGAAGCCATCTCGCTCAACTTCCTTGCCTGCGGGACGAGAGCATTCATTGGTTCCACCTGTATCGCCTACGGTTCCGTCAGTAAAAGCCTCGTCGCTGCCGATCTGCTCGCTTATCACTTTTGGACTCACGTCAAAGCTGAAGTTTCTGTTGGCTACGCACTGATGCGCGCCAAGCTCGCACTGGCAAAAAAGATGACCGAGGATCAGGGTTACCTGGATGGCGAAGACCAGAAGACAATCCTCTCGTTCGTGCTCTATGGCGACCCGTTGACCTCAAGCGCGAATATCAAGGAGGTCTCCAAACCAGCCATTCGCCCAACAATAACGCCCGAGCTCAAGACCATCAGCGATTCGCGTGAGGAGTTGATCGTGGCAGCCAGTGAGATGCCGACTGAGATCCTGGATAAGGTAAGGAAGGTGATCAGCAGTTACCTGCCAGGTCTGGATGACGCCACCGTCTCTCTCAACCCTCAGTTGACCAACTTTACGCTTGACCCTGCCATGGTCCAGGCACATCGCCAGAATTTCGATTACGTCAGCCAGAGTCAGCGCTATGTGGTTACTTTAAAGAAAAGCTACGAATACCGCCAGCACAACCACAATCACTTCGCGCGCGTGACCTTCAACCAAAAGGGCGAGATGTTGAAGCTGAGCACATCGCGGTAAACCAAATCAATTCGATCAAATGGCGGAATGCAATCGCATTCCGCCACTAATATTCCTTGACTCGTGGGGCTGAATGGTGTGTACGACACCACTCCGCCTTTTCCATTCGTCTTTCGCAGGGCGGAATGCGCTTCTGTTGCGCACTCCGCCAGAAAATCACGTCGGAGAGAGCCCGCACGAGAACCTTGTAAGAACCTGGGTGTGAAGCGGTCTCATTCCGACCTGCGAAAAAAACGTTCTATTCACCGTATAAACGATCCTCGTCTTCAAACTTTGCAGAATCGATCTTGTTTAAGCTGGGGTCACCATCAGAATACTGCTTGAAGCTTGACCAGGCCCAATCTCCATAATCTTCGACATATCCGTGTTTTACAGGGTTGTAATGGATGTAATCAAAATGATGCTGCAAGTCTTCTTCGTCACGTATGGTGTGTTCCCAATAACGATCCTGCCAAACAATCAATTCTGGTTTCCCAGTCTTCTTTCTCACTTCGATTGTTGTGAATCGCTTAATGTTTCGAATTATTTGAGGAAATGATTTGAAATCTTCTGGTAAAGAGAGAAGCAGATGCAAGTGATCAAAAAGAACACTATAAGCAATCATTTCAAACCGTTTACGCACTTGAGTCTGCCGAATACCTTTCAATAGGATGTCTACAATGACGTTATCCGAGAAAAGTGGTTCGCGATTATGTGTTACCAGTGTAAAGAAATATGTGCCACCATGGACTTGATTTCGTTTGTAATTTGGCATTTATAAAGTTTATCATCCAATTAAGTTAACTCTTTCGTAGGACGGAATGCGCTTCTTTTGCGCACTCCACCGCCAAGTATACGTCGGAGTGATCTCGCGAGAGGTGATTGTCTGGCAAAAGATCTACGGCGTTATCATTCCGACCTACGGTGCACTCCGCCAATTTCTTCCGGCCTTTCGTAGGGCGGAATGCGCTTCTCTTGCGCACTCCGCCGCCAAGTTTACGTCGGAGTGCGCCTGCATCACATCCTTGCAGATTACCATCCTTGGGCAGGCTCATTCCGACCTACTTCCTGAACTTCATTAAGTCAAGTGGAAAAGGGGTTCACAAATCTATCCACAAGACCTATTATTACAATTTAACTATTTCTATCTGTTATTGTTCTTTTGTTTATCAAAACTTCACAATTTTTGACCACGCCTTACATGTCCAACCTCGAATCGATTGGGATTAAATTCTGACGCAATTTGCATATTAAGTTATACTTGTTTACTGTGAATTGTCTGAACCGTATCTTATCTGAATTGTCAGAGATATTGTGTTGTCTCTTCCAAATTGACCACATATAGGAGTGAGCATGTACGGATACAGTGGAAAAATCCTTCATATTGACCTGAAAACTAAGAAAACCTGGGTCGAAACCAAACCTGAGGAATGGTACAAGATCTACATTGGCGGCGTCTCAATGGCATCGCGTCTGCTCTGGGAAAATATCGTCCCAGGCTGCGATCCGTTGGACGACGGCAACCCGATCTGTTTCGCCAACGGCATCTTCACCGGTACGCCGGTGCCTGTGGGCGGTAAGTTTGGGCTTGCATCCAAATCGCCTCTGACTGGTTTTATCGGCGATAGCCTCTCCGGCAGCTGGTTCTCAATCGCGCTTAAGCGTGCCGGTTGGGATGGCTTGGTGCTGCACAACAGCTGCGACCGCTGGACTCATCTCTTCGTTGACGATGAGCGTGTGCAGTTCAACGATGCCACCTACCTGCTCGGCAAAGGCACCTTCGAGACCGAAGAAGCCATTCGCGAAAAACTCGGCGATGAACAGGTCCGTTCCTGCACCATCGGTCCCTGTGGCGAAAATCTCGTGCGCTACGCCAATGTAACTAATGATGGTCGCCAGGCAGGTCGCACCGGTCACGGTATGGTTTGGGGCAACAAGAAGCTCAAGGCAGTATCCGTGCGAGGTACTCGCGGCGTAAAGGTATTTGACCCCAAAACACTTAATCAGCTCTCCTACAATATTTCCAAGAGCGCACAGGGCAAGGATACCGAAAAGTATCGCATTTACGGCACCTCCACCGGGCTGCTCAACACCAACAAATTGGGCGTATTACCTACCCGCAACTTCCAGGAAGGCGTTTTTGAAGACGCCGAACTGGTCAGTGGCGAATACCTGGACAAACACCACAAGGTCAAGGTGATTGCCTGTGCCCAGTGCCCAATTGCTTGTGAGCAGATGTCCATGGTCAAAACCGGACCTTTTGCTGGTGCAATGACTGGTATTGAATACGAAAGTCTGTTCGCCAACAGTTCCAACCTGGGTATCTCGGATATGCGCTCCGCCATTAAACTGATCACCATCTCGGACCAGGATGGCATGGACAGCATCACCATGGGTGTCACCATCGGCTGGGCGATGGAATGCTACGAAAAGGGCGTACTGAAGAAGGAAGATTTTGCCAGCAATGCTCATCCAGAAGGGCTCGAATTGCACTTTGGCAATGGTGAAGCCGCTGTTGCGGTCGCTGAGATGATCCGGGACCAGGAGGGCATTGGAAAGATCCTTGCCCAGGGCACCCGCATCGCAAGCAGGATCATCGACGAAGAACGCGGCACCGAGAGCTACAAATGGGCAGTTAATACCAAAGGCCTTGAATCCGCCGGCTACGACGCCCGCTCTCTAAAAACATTTGCACTCGGGCTTGCCACCGGCACCCGCGGTGGCTGCCACAACCGCTCTGCCGCTTACGACCCGGACATGAAGGGCGAAACCAACCGCCTAACAGTTGACGAAACTCGCGGTCGTGTTGCTGCAGACTCGGAAGAATATGCCGCCGTCTACGACACATTGCCCCTGTGCAAGTTCATCCGGCGCTGTTTCACAGGCAAAGCCGACCGGGCTGGCGCCTGGCCTGCCATCGCCAACCTGATCAATGCCACCACTGGCTGGAACTTTGGCTACGACGAAGTTGATAAGATTGGTATCCATGCGTGCACCATTAAAAAAGCGTTCAACATCCGCGAAGGATGGACAGAAAAAGATGACGACCTGCCCTGGCGATGGAAACACGATCCTTTCACCAAGGGTCCAGGCGCGAATACCGTCGTAACAGACGAAGAGCTCGAATACATGAAAAAGCTTTACTACCAGGCCAAGGGCTGGACCGAGGAAGGTTTGATCCCCAAAGAATTACTGATCAAACTTGGCATGCCCGATGTGGCTGAAGAAATCGGAGTTTAACGAGGAGCTTATGGCAACCAGTACATCAAGATATGCTTATATTGATTGCGACCCTAACCTTTGCGTAGGCTGTCAGCTGTGCGAATACGCGTGTTCTTTCGCGAAAACCGGAGAATATAATTCCTATCGCAGCCGGATCCGCACCGTCCGCGTGGATGAAGTCCTCATCACCGCCATCGCCTGCCGAACCTGCGAAAACGCTCCCTGCGTGATCGTCTGCCCCCGCGATGCCCTCACCCAGGACCCCGTCACTGGCATCATTGATATCAATGCCACCAAATGCGACGGCTGTGCCTGGTGTATCGAAGCCTGTGATTTTGGCGCTATCTCCATCAACCCTCAGACCACCCTGGCAGAGATCTGCGATCAGTGCAAGGACGATCCGGAAGGTCCTCAATGTGTGAAATGGTGCCCCAAAGACGCCCTCTCACTGACCACACCCGATCAGCGTGCCCAAAAGACTCGCCGAGCCCTCATTGCCGAATCTTTTGACATTCCTCAGAAAGCTACGGACCCCGAATGAGTGAAGATCCCATCACCAAGAGCCATTCCGCGGATTTTCCGCAGGATGAGCCGCGCATTGGCGTTTACGTCTGCCATTGCGGCAGCAACATCGCCGGCGTCATTCCCCCGGAAGAGGTTGTGGAATTTGCTGGTAAACTCCCCGGTGTTGTCCGCTCAATCGACACGATGTATGCCTGTGCCGACAGCGGTCAGCGCCTGATCAAAGAAGATATTGCCAAGTACGGACTGAATCGCGTCGTCGTTTCAGCCTGTTCCGTGCGCATGCACGAACCCACCTTCCGCGGCTGCGTGGCCGAAGCCGGGATGAACCCCTTCCTGATGGAAATGGCAAACATCCGCGAGCAATGCACCTGGGCGCATGGTCACGACCGTGAAGGCGCGCTTGAAAAAGCCAAAGACCTGACCGCGGCTGCCGTCGCGAAAGCCACTTTTCTGACCCCGTTAAATATGATCAAAGTGCCCGTCACCAAACGCGCCATGGTTATTGGCGGTGGTGTGGCTGGCATCAACGCCGCTCTCGACCTGGCTGAACAGAACATCCCGGTTACTCTGGTGGAAAAAGAACCAACGATTGGAGGGGTCATGGCGCAACTTAACAAGACCTTTCCAACGATGGACTGCAGTATATGAATTCTTGCACCAAAAATGGTTGACGCGGCGCGTCAGCCCCTGATCGAAGTAAAGACCTTTACAGAAGTTGAAAAAGTCGAAGGATACGTCGGCAATTTTGTCGTAACCCTGCGGGAAAAAGCCAAGTACGTGCGTGCCGATCGCTGCAACGGTTGCGGCGCCTGCACCAAGGCGTGCCCGGTGGAAATCCCCAACTACTTTGAAATGAACCTTGCTCCCCGCAAGGCTGCTTACATTCCCATGAGCCAGGCAGTGCCCCTGATCTACAACATCGACATGGACGCCTGCATCCACTGCTACAAATGCGTGGAAGCCTGCGGCGCACTCGAAGCAATTGACTTCAGCATGGAAGATAAGCTCGTGGAGCAGGAAATCGGCGCCATTATTGTGGCAACCGGCTTTGGTCACTTTGACCCCTCCCCCATGACCGAGTACGGTTTCGGTCGCTTCCCGAACGTGATCACGGCCATGGAGATGGAACGTCTGAATAACTCAGCCGGCCCAACCCACGGCGCCCTGATCCGCCCCAGCGATGGAAAGTCACCAAAGCATATTGCCATCATCAACTGTGTCGGCTCACGCGATAAACGCTACAATACGAGCTGTTCGAACTTCTGCTGCATGTACGCCATCAAAAACGCCCTGCTGATTAAGCAAATGCACCCGGACACCGAAATCTCGATCTACTACATCGATATCCGCACGCCCTCCAAGGGTTACGAAGAGTTCTACGACCGTGCCCGTGAGTCTGGCATCCGCTTTATCCAGGGACGCCCCTCAGAGATCACGGAAGACCCCGACACGCACCAGTTGTTCATCTCCTCCGAAGACATCACGCTCGGCAAGGTGATCGAACGCGAGTACGACATGGTCATGCTCAACCAGGCTGCCATTCCCCAGCCCGACCAGAACCACATGAGCTCCGTGCTCAATGTGGCACAGTCTCCTGGCGGATGGTTCATGGAATATCATCCCAAACTGCGCCCGATGGACAGCCCCACCGACGGCATCTTCTTCGCCGGCGCCTGCCAGGGTCCCAAAGATATCCCTGCCAGCGTTGCCCAGGGGTCCGCAGCAGCTTCACGCGCCTCGCGCATTCTGCACTCCGATAGTTGGCAGATCGAACCAACTGTTGCAGTAGTCTGGCCGGATCGCTGTGTCAGCGCCAAGGGTCAGGCTTGCGGCATCTGCGCCCGCGCCTGCCCCTACGGAGCCATTGATTACACCAAGGGTCTCGCCGCGGAAGTGATCACTGCCAAGTGCCACGGTTGCGGCGCATGTGTTGGCGAGTGCCCGCACGACTCGATCACCCAGCTGCACTTTACTGACGCCCAGGTGCTGGCGCAAATCCGCACGCTGTTGGCCGTCGAACCTGAGAAAAAAATCCTGGCTTTCCGCTGCCAGTGGTGTTCCTACGGCGGCGCAGACCTTGCCGGCACCTCGCACTTCGAATACAGCGCCAATGAACGCGGTTTGCGCGTCATGTGCTCGGCGCGCATGGATGCCGACCTGATCTACGAAGCCTATCGCCTCGGCGCAGGCGCCATTCTCTACTCAGGCTGCCATCCGCAGGACTGCCACTACATCACGGGTCAGATCGCCGGGGCTAAACGCGCCGCACGGCTTGAGAAGATGTTTGAGAGACTGCAAATGAGCCCGGGGCGTTTCCGCATCGAGTGGATCAGCGCCGCTGAGGGCGACAAATACGCTCGCGTCATCAACGAGATGCAAGCCTCGCTGGATGCCATCCCTGAGGATGTTTTGAAGGCTGAGATTGAGCGCCTGAAACCTGAAATGGCTAAAAAACTAACCAAGTTAGGCGATATCCCTGGCGTAGCGCAGGCATTGGTGCAAGTCGACTTCATCGTCGATGAAATGCTCGGAAAGGCGGTCCCTGTATGAGTAATGTCATCGACCCCAACGCCCTCGCCGAACGCGTCAAAGCCATTCCCGGCGGCGATATGCTGATGATGTGCTACTCCTGTGGCACCTGCACCAGCAAATGCATGATCCAAACCAAACTCGAGAGCAGCTACAACCCGCGGCGACTCATCCGCGAAGCTGTCTTCAACATGGACGATGACGCCTTTTCGGACAAAACCACCTGGCTTTGCACCGCGTGTGACCTCTGTTATCCCGCCTGCCCGCAAAAAATCCACATTTCCGGCGTGATCAATGCTGTCAAGGCATTGGCAGTCGAAAGTGGCAAAAAGACCCCTTACCAGGTTGCCAGGGTGGACGAATCCACCTGTGTCGCCTGCGGATTATGCGAAAAGATCTGCCCCTACGAAGCGATCATACTGGTCGAGAAGCGGGTTCCATTCCGCGGCACAATTACAGTTGCCTCGGTGGACGCGGGTAAATGCATGGCTTGCGGAATGTGCACGGCAGCTTGCCGCTCCACTTCCATCCGCCTGGTTGATGACTACAACGATGCCGAAATGATCGACACACTTTGGTCTTGGCTTGGCACAGAAAGGGTATCCTCATGAGCGAGACACCCAAATTAGTCCTCTTTCAATGCCAGTGGTGTCTTTTCTCGCCAGCTGACCAGGATTGGGTCGACAACCAACTGTCCGAAAACATCCACCTTGCCAAGGTGCCCTGCACCGGTCGCATCAACCCGCTATACCTGCTGAACGCGGTTCAGGGCGGCGCGGATGGGGTCATGGTCAGTGGCTGTCTGCCTGAGCAGTGCCATTTCAAAACCGGCAACATCGCTGCCCGACGCCAGTTGGAAGAGTTCTCCGATTATCTCAACCACATTGGCTACGAACAGGATCGCATCCGCTTCCTCTGGCTGGACCTGCAGGATCGCGGCATCATCCAGAAGGAACTGGCTGCCTTTGAAGCGCAAATAACAGCTCTTGGACCTGCCCACAACCTCGCGACGCGTGCAACAGAAACAGCTGGAGGTGCCAATGCCTGATTTAGACGCCCTTAAAGCTGAAGCCAAACGCATTCTAATTGAAGGTGTGGTGGATATTGTCATCGGTTTCAAAGCCGGCGACACCCCCCTTCACCCGCAGCCTGCATTTTTCAAGACCATTGACGAAGTTGATCAACTCGCCTTCGATGGGCTGTGCCAGAACAACCTTGCCACCTACCTCACCCGCTTCCCGAAGACCCAAAAAATCGGTATGCTGGTGCGAGGCTGCGAGAATCGCTCAGTGAACGCCCTGGTTTTTGAAGGGCAGCACCCCAGAGAAGGTCTTTACCTGATTGGTGTGCCCTGCGAGGGCATTATCGACTGGCGAAAAATTGTTGCACAAACCGGCGAAGAAGTGATCAGCGTGACCGAGCAGAGTGACAACACCATTCTGGTCGAGGCGAAGTCAGGCTTCTTTACCCTCGAGAAAAAAACCCTGCTGCATGAAAGCTGTGCCCGCTGTATCCATCCAAACCCGATCTCTGCGGATGTTGTAATTGGCGAACTCCTGCCAGAAGGCGATCCCGCCCTGGCACGCGCGATAGTTGCGTCTTTTGCGGAACTGCCCTTGCAGGAACGCCATGCCTGGTTCCGCCAGGAAGCCGAACGCTGCATTCGCTGTTACGCCTGCCGTGAAGCCTGCCCGATGTGCTACTGCGAAGAATGTTTCGTGGATCATATCTCCCCCCGTTGGACCGAAAGCGGCACCACCCCGGCTGGTATGCAAGGCTGGCACATCGTGCGCGCCTTCCATCAAACCGGGCGCTGCACCAGCTGCGGAGCCTGCGAACGCGCCTGCCCGATGGACATCAAGATGACCTACCTGACCGAGAAACTCAACGATGACATGCGCCGGAAATACAACTTTGAAGTTGGTCTGGACGCCACCACACCACCGCCGTTCTCGACCGTTACCCTGGACGATAAGTCCCGCTTTGTGGTTTGAGGAGAGCCAACATGAACCTGATCCTCAAAAAAGACCAACTCAATCACCTGCTGAATGCCTGGCGTCAGGATTATGAAGTTTACGCCCCGCAATCCCTGCAGAATTTCACCCATTTTCTGCCTCTCCAGGATGGCTTCGAGCTTGCGTTTGACAAAGCTCACAACACGCGCATCCCACCCAAAGCCCTCTTTTTGCCGACTTCTGAAGCGCTCATGAAGTTCACCCGCTTCGGCGGTTACGAGCAGATCCCCTCCGAAACCACTCCCCGTGTCATTTTCGGAATCCGTCCTTGCGACGCGCATGCCATGACCATGCTCGACACGGTTTTTGAGCAGGAACGCTACACCGATCCGCATTGGCAAGCCCGACGTGAAGCCACGGTTGTGGTCGGTCTGGGCTGTCACGAACCCTGCCAGACCGGATTCTGCACCACGGTCGGTTCAGGACCTTTCAACCACGCTGGTCTGGACGCGATCCTGACTGATCTTGGTGAGACCTTGCTGGTGGAAACCTTCTCTGACAAAGGCGATCGCCTTTTTGCTCAGCTTGAAATGGCGTCCGTAGACCAGAGCGTCCGGGCAATCGAAGTGCAGCAAGCCGCTAAAGAAAAAATGCCAATCGCTTTCGAAACGGAAGGCTTAAAAGAAAAACTCGATCAAAACTTCGCAAGTCCCTATTGGGAAGAAGCTTCCCGGTCCTGCCTGGGCTGCGGGGTGTGCACCTTCCTCTGCCCCACCTGCTTCTGTTTCGACATCGTCGACGAAGCCCAACGCGGCGAACGCGTGCGCAACTGGGACACCTGTATGTTCCGCACCTATTCACTCGAAGCTTCCGGGCACAACCCGCGCCCGAGCCGCGTGGAGCGCACCCGCCAACGTCTGAGCCACAAATACACCTATTGGGTGGACCAAATCAACCAGATTGGCTGCACAGGCTGCGGTCGCTGTGTGCGTTACTGCCCGGTTGGCCTGGATATCCGCGCCATGCTGCGCAAAGCCCATCAACTTCCAAGTGAGGTAGCCCATGCATAATGAGGCTCACAGTCCCTATCTGCCAATTCCCATGCACGTTTTGCATGCATATTACGAATCCACTGATCGTTCGCTTAAGACGCTCGAACTGAGCTTTGACGATCCGCAGGACGCGCGTGAGTTTTTCGCCGTCTTCAATCCGGGTCAATTCTGCCTGCTGAGCGTCATCGGCAAGGGCGAGTCCGCCCTGGGTGTTGCCAGCGCTGCCTGGGAAGGGGACTTTGTCCGCTTCACTGCCCAAAAGCTGGGTTCGGTTACAAATGCCCTGCATGAACTCAAACCTGGTGACCCGATTGGCATGCGCGGTCCTCTCGGCAACGGCTTTCCGCTGGAAGCCTGGAAAGGCAAGGACCTCGTCATCATCGGGGGTGGTTGTGCTTTCTCAACCCTGTATGCTCTCACGAAGCACCTGCACCATCCCTCCAATCGCGGAGATTACGGCAAACTCACTGTTATTTACGGCACACGCACCTCCGGGCTCTGCATGTACAAGCAGGATATTGCTGCCTGGCACCAGCGCGATGACATGGAAGTGCACCAAGCCATTGACGTGCCTGAGCAGGATTGGCTCCACCACGTTGGCTATGTACCGGATGTAGTCAAGGAAGTCAGCCCTTCGCCAGTCAACAGCGTGGCAGTCGTTTGTGGTCCACCAATCATGACCAAATACACCCTGCCTGCGCTTGTCGAGCTCGGTTTCACGCCCGAAACGATTTTCACCTCGCTCGAAAAACGCATGAAATGCGGCGTCGGAAAGTGTGGTCGCTGCAACCTTGGTCCAAAATACATCTGCAAAGACGGTCCGGTCTTCAGCCTGGCGGAGCTCAACGCCCTGCCAGCAGACCTTTAGGAGAAACATGAGTCGCGGTATTCCAGAGAAAACCAAAACTGAACACGAAATGACGATCCATCGTTCGATGGTGACGCGAAATTACCTGATGCGGTGGGACCTCGACCGCTGTGTCGGCTGCCAGATCGGCCCAATCGTCTGCCCCAAAGGCGCTCTCACACACGTGGAAGCCGAACTAAAAGATGGTCGTATTGTCAAACGTTCCTCTGTGGACGTGGACGAGAAAAAATGCGTCAACTGCGGCACTTGCGTAGAATCCTGCCCCACCCATGCCATTTCTCTAACCGTCAATGGCAAACCCGAGATCCCGGTGATTGAGTACGGCGCTTACCCCGAATTCATCACCAAGACCATTTTCCGCAAAGAAAAGTTTGATTTCTCCCTTAAAGAATTCTTGATCGATAACTGCCCCACCGGCGTTATCAGCTACGACGAAGTGCGCGACACCATGCGGGTTGATTTTGACAACTGTATTCACTGCCGACAGTGTGAGGTCGCCAGCAAGGGCGCATTTGAGGTGCGGCAGGCGTGGGTTGGCTCAGTCGAGCTGCATCGCGAACGCTGCGTTGATGGCTGCCTGGCATGCGCCGATATCTGCCCCACCCGTGCCCTTCACATCGACGACTCGGGTCAACTGGTTTTGGCAGACTACTACTGCATCAAGTGCGGCGCCTGCATGGAAGTCTGCCCGGTTAAGGCAGAATACGTGGAAGAACCCTTCGAATTCGTGTCGCAGGGTATGACCCTTCAACGGAAACTAAAACGCCTCACAAACGTGGATCAGCTCCCTATCAAAGTGGAACGCTGGCGCGTGAACCACACTGAAGTGTCGAGTGCATCCTGGATAGAAGCGCTGCGTAAGGTTTCAGATGACAAAGCCAAGTCCATCGAGATCGACCGAAAACGCGCTCTGCGACGCGCGGATCTGATCGACGCGCTTCGTGGGAACATTCTGTCGAAGGCTAAGCTAAAAAAAGAAATAGAGTAATTGTTCTTTCTTAGTTAGGAGGTGACAGATGAAATTGCCACAATTTCTGATGTTGATACCCTTCCTGAAAAAGCTCATGGTTGAGACTTCAGCCGAAGCCGTCCATAAAGCCTGCAAGATCCTGGAAGAGAATGGGATCCCATATCGCATCCAGACCTATCGCATGCGCGGCATCATTGGAACCGGGTTGGAGTCGAGCAGCTATATGCGTTTTAACGTCTCCCAGAACAAGTGGGGATCTCAGCCATCAACATCTTATGGAATTTACGTCCGCCGAACGGATTACGAGAAAGCCCGCGATTTGACCGGGTCAATCGAAATGGGGTAATCCCTGCTGCTCCGGAGGCATAGCCCCAAAACCGTGCCTTGTGGTGAAGTCGAAGGACCAACCTGTTTCGCGGTTGTACTCGGGGTTCCTTTCCCCATGTTTAAAGATCAATACCCTGGCCTTAGAGCGCAGCCGTCCGAAATCGCGCAGATTCGGCGTGGCAGTGATCACGTTTCGGAAGGTTCCGGAATTGATGTAATAGGTCTCGATCCCAGCTTCCACCTTCATCAACTGCACCAATGGATTATGCGTATGCCCGCTAACGATGCACCGCACGGATGAATCCTCGTCTCTCAAACACTCTTCCTTAAGGACGATATTCGATTGATCGCCTATTTTCGAACGACGTGAGACAGGAGAAAGCAAGGATTTTATCATCCAGAAGGGCAATCCCCTGCGCCACAATCGGGTTTTCAGGATCGCCTTCAGGCTCGCCGCAGAAAAGCCGCTCATGCCGCCAAAGGCGATCATCTGCCTGCCAATTTCAGGAGCGAGTGCCAGGTCGTCGAGCATTTTCACAAAAACTGGTTCAATCAGACGCCACACTTCCTTCATCGAGAGACCCGGGGTGGAAAACAGAAAATTGATCAGCGCATTGGAAGGACGCACGTTATCAAAATCAATCAAACGCTGGAACAACAAGGTAAGCGCCGGATCTTCCAGGATGGCTTCCTCGCTGTAGTGATCTTTGAAAAGGATGGGCAGCTTTGCTGCAATTTCAATGGTAACGATATCCCCAAAAGAAGGCCGGTCGTAAAAGCTCTTGTCGATCAGGGTCGGAATAACGTTCCAATTACGCACATCCACTCCAAAATTTGCCGCGTCGTACTCATGCCCATGACGAATGAGCAGTTTTGTTTTTCCATTTGCCTGGTGCAGGTACTGGTTGTCAAACGGGAGGTCTGAAGGCTCCATCCCCAGGAAGCTGCGTGTGCGATTTCGGATTCGCCGGCTGGCGTTCAGCAGTCGGTCATGATTTCCTGGGATGTAATGGACCCGGACAGGTCGGCGGAATTGGACTGACAGGTTGCGAAACAGATCCATCGTAGCTGAAACACGCGGATCAGCAGCAATAGCATCCAGGATTTCGCTGACACGACTCTCCAGAGCACTGCCTTCAGTCACTTGATCATTGTGCGCGTAAGGTCGCAGGTTATCTTTCAACCAAAGGGCTGAACGGGTGACCTCAAAAATATCCCCCGCCAGTACCAGGTCAATATCCTTGATGTTGTCATTTCGAATAAACTCGAGAATTTCACTAAAGAACGCGCGATAGACCTCAGGCGGCAAATTGTGATTGTAATGTTGCTCCCCAATCGAAAGCGAGCTGCTCTCAGCAAAGTGCAAATCAGACATTACAATGATCACAGTGATTCTCCTGGCATTATTGTATAACACTACCGGCCTGGTTTAGCTCACATAAGCATGAAATCAGGTAATCGCAGAGCATGTAAGCCCTGGGAGTAATATCGCATTCATCCAGGAGGAAGCCAACCTTAAGAAAGGATCTTCCTAAAAGCAGCCAAAGCAACTTCCACGCCCTTATCCGTGATGTCGTTATGCGTTACCATACGGTACTCCCCGGGACCTGAATCCATCAGCAACACGCCCTCCTGCTTCATTGCCTCCAGGAATTCGCGTGTTGAAAGCGCTACACTTTCATCCAGCTTGAAGAAAACCATGTTGGTTTGAGGAGAGTTCTTGGTTAGGCGAACCTTTCCCATACTCCGCAGCCCATCCCCCAACAAGGCCGCGCGCCGATGATCCTCCGCGAGCCTGTCAACCATCTCATCCAGCGCTACGATGCCTGCCGCTGCAATGATACCTGCCTGACGCATGCCGCCACCCAGCATTTTGCGCAGGCGTCGGGCTTTACTGATAAACTCCGCGTCGCCACACAAAACCGAACCCACCGGAGCGCATAAACCTTTGCTCAGGCAAAAAGTGATCGAATCTGCTGGCGCGACCAATTTACTGGCGGGCAATCCCAGCGCCACAGCAGCATTAAAGATTCTTGCTCCATCCAGGTGTAAGAGCAAACCGTGGTCACGCGCAAAGGCTGCCACGCTCTCAGTGTATTCCAGGCTGATCGGGATTCCGCCACAAAAATTCTGGGTGTTTTCGATGATGACCAGTTTTGATATCGGTTCGTGGGCGTCTTCCGGATTACGCAGCGCGTTCTCCAGGTCTGTCAAAGCCAGTGTGCCATCTGCCTGGTTTGGAATCGTGTGGATCACAACTCCTCCCACCGCGGAAACCCCGCCAGCTTCGTGCAGGAAGGTATGCCCCTGGGTGCCCATGATCGCCTCTTCGCCCCGGGCGCAGTGCGCCAGCACTGCTAAAAGGTTCCCCATCGTACCCGAGGTCACATATAAACCGCGCTCCTTGCTAAGTATTTCGGCTGCTTTTTGTTCCAGGGCATTAACAGTCGGGTCTTCCCCGTAAACGTCATCCCCCACCTTGGCACTTGCCATTGCCTGGCGCATTTTTTCAGTCGGATGAGTGGTTGTGTCAGAGCGAAAATCAAAGGTTTGCATGGTCTACTCTTTCTCAAGGGTGGTTAGGATTTCTTTGAGGTCACCTGCCAAAGGCGCCGTGAACTCTGTTGGTTCTTCCTCACCTGGCAGTTTAATGGTCAATTTATGGGCGTGCAAAAAGAATCTTGGAATATCAAGCGATTTTTTACGCCGCCCGTAAATTTTGTCTCCCGTAACAGGGCAACCTAGAAACGCCAGATGCACCCGAATTTGGTGGGTTCTGCCAGTCTGGGGCTGCACTTCCAACAGGGTGTGATCAGCGTATCTTTCAAGCGTGTGGTACTCGGTGATGGCATTTTTGCCTTTGTCGCCATACACCACCGCCATACGCTGGCGGTTCTTCTCATCTCTTCCGATTGCCGCTTCAACCCGACCAGTCGGAGTGGGCGGTTGCCCATCTACCAGCGCCAGGTAGGTCTTTTTGGTCTTTCGGGATTTAAATTGCCGCACGAGCCAATTGTAGGCTGTTTCATTGCGCGCCAAAATCAGCACACCGGATGTCTCTTTGTCCAATCGGTGCACAATTCCTGGCCGCTCCGCCTCACCCACCTGCGCAATATCCGGCCAGCGGTGCAGGATGGCGTTCACAAGGGTATCCTGGGCATTGCCTGCCCCGGGATGCACCACCATGCCTGCTGGCTTGTTCACGACAATCACGTTTTGGTCAACATAGATCACATCTACTGCAATGGCTTGATGCAGCAAATGAGCTTCTTCGTGCTGTGGAAGGGAATAGGTAACAATGCCTCCCGCTTCAAGTCGGAAGGAAGACTTTTGCTGAATCTCGCCATTGACGTACACACCGCCTTCAGCGATCAGCTGCTGGAATTGCACACGGGATAGATTGGGCTCAGACTGCGCCAGGAATTTGTCGAGCCGTATAGCACTTTCCCCTTGGTAAACCATTTCTTTACGCATTTTCGTCCGGTTTCGCTTCCGGATCCGTTTTCGATCCGTTTTTCTCTTTAATGATCATATCCAGCAGCATCAGTCCAACTCCAATGGTTACAGCCGAATCGGCAATGTTGAAGATTGGAAATCGACCCACAGCTATGAAGTCTGTCACGAATCCCAGCGTAAACTGGTCGATCAGGTTGCCAATAGCGCCGCCCAACATCAAGCTCAAAGACACTTTCATCAGCGTATCTTTAATCTCAGCTTTTTGATAGAACACAATGATGAATATGGCAATCGCGATTCTGACAACCGCCAGGATTGGACCCGCGTTTTGCAAAGTCCCGAATGCCGCGCCGCGGTTCTGCCAGTACAAGAACCTCAAGAAATCTCCGATCGCCGGGATCGGAGCCCAAGATTCACCTAAGGCCAGGTTTTGCCTTACCAGGACTTTTGTGATCTGATCGACTACAATCACAGCTGCGGCGATCATTAACAAGAGCCCATTATGCTTTAGAAATTTCTTCACTCAATCACTCCAGCTTGCAAGGCAAATTGTAATTCTTCTCCATCGAAAGCGTCATTCGCCTGCATCAATCCACGCGGTAAGGTTTCATCCAGAACTGCCAACGCTAACGTCTCTGCAGCGATGTAAGCTTCATTTTGTTTTACGGCTTCGCTCAATGCTGCTGAAGCCTGGTAGAAAATCTTGATCCTGTCTGCGATATCCAGCCCAATGCTCTTGCGCTGATCCTGCACCCGCCGCACGAACTCACGCGCCAGTCCTTCGTAGAACAAATCCTGGCTGATGGTCGTGACCAAAGCTGCCAGGTATGGACCCTCGGTTGCGACCGAATAGCCTTCTTTGGCCGCGGCATGCACCTCAACCTCATCCGGCAGAATCTCATAGTACTTGTCATCGACCTTGATCACCAGGTTCAAGCCAGCCAACAGGCGCTCAGCGCTTTCCTTCGCGGGCAAGTCAAGGATCGCCTGCCTCACTTTGGGCGACAGAGCCTTGTATTTCTGCCCCAGCTGTTTTGGCAGAGGATTGAGTGAGTACTCAACCGCTTCTTCGCTTCCGCCTAACGTCCTCACCTGTTTCACATTGAGTTCGTCTTCGAGGATCTCTTTGAACTGCTCAATGACGTCCATTTCGTCCGCGCTGCCCACCGCAAAAGCGACCTCCGAAAGCGGCTGTCGCACCTTGACATTCGACTTGTTGCGGGCGGCATGCCCAAGCGAAGCCAGCTTCATCACGACCGCCATCTGACGGTTGAGGGTCTCATCGACCATGCTCAGGTCAGCTGTTGCCCAGTCGGCCAGATGTACGGAAATTGGTGCTTTTTCGTCAAAAGACCGCACCAGGTTTTGATAGAGCGTCTCGGACATATAGGGCATGGAAGGCGCCAGCAACTTGCTGACGGTCACCAACGCCCGGTAAAGCGTCTCGTAAGCGGCAGCCTTGTCGGCATCCGACTCGCTCTTCCAAAAACGCCTGCGGGAGCGGCGCAAGTACCAATTGGACAAGTTATCCACAAACGCTTCGATCGGACGGGTGGCACCAATGACATCATAAGTTTCGAAGGCTAAGGTCACATCCCTCACCAAGGCCTCCAAAGAAGAGAGCAGCCACCGATCCAAATCGGAGAATTGCGGGATGACGGCAGAGTCAGGCGTCCAGTTATCCAGATTGGCATAGGTCACAAAGAACGAGTAGGTATTCCACAGCGTCAACATGAAACTGCGTACGACCTCGCCCACCAGTTCGGTGCTGAACCGGCGCTCGTTGCCTGGGGGGCTGGAGGTATAGAGATACCAGCGCATCGCGTCAGCGCCATAGGCATTGATCACTTCCCATGGGTCAACCACGTTGCCCTTATGTTTCGACATCTTCTGGCTTTCCGAATCCAGGATCAAGCCCAGGCATATGACGTTTTCAAAACAGAAGTTGTCAAATACCAGCGTGCTGATAGCATGCAGGGAGTAGAACCAGCCGCGGGTTTGGTCAACCGCCTCGCAAATGAAATCAGCCGGGAATTGTTGTTTGAATTGTTCCAGGTTCTCAAAAGGATAATGCCACTGGGCAACGGGCATTGCGCCTGAATCAAACCAGACGTCAATCAGCTCCTTTACGCGGCTCATCTTGCCGTCCTTGCATTTCGGGCAAGCGAAACGCACCTGGTCCACATACGGACGGTGCAACTCGAGCTCACTTTGGTCCTGCCCTGTCAGCTCACTCAACTCCGCAACCGAACCAACGCAGTGTTGATGCCCACAATCTTCGCAGACCCAAACCGGCAGCGGCGTGCCCCAATAACGGTCGCGCCCCAATGCCCAATCGACATTATTCTCGAGCCAGTTGCCAAAACGGCCTTCCTTGATGTGTTCAGGCACCCAGTTGATCTGCTGATTGAGCTCAACCATGCGTTCCTTGACCTTGCTCGTGCGGATGAACCATGTTGAGCGCGCCATGTACAAAAGCGGCGTATCGCAGCGCCAGCAGAAGGGATATGTGTGGGTGATCGTGCCGCGGTTGAAGAGCAAGCCTCTTTGCTTGAGGTCTTCCATGATCAAGGGATCAGCATCCTTCACGAACATTCCAGCCCAAGGTTTAACCGCCGGCTTGAATTTGCCTTCATCGTCGATCGTCAGCAAGACTGGCAGATCATAGATTTTGGAAACCGCCATGTCGTCCATGCCAAACGCCGGCGCGATATGCACCAAGCCGGTGCCGTCGCTGGTGGTGACGTAATCGGCATTGACCACGTAGTGTGCAGGCTTGTCGGGCGGCAAGAAGGTGTAAAGCGGAGCGTATTTCTTGCCCTCAAGCGCTTTGCCCTTCATGCTCTTGAGCACTTCCACCTTTTTGTCCCCAAAGACCAGGGGGATCAATTCCTTTGCCAGGATCAGACGCTCGTTGGTTTCACCCTCAACCCTGACCATGACATACTCCACATCCGGGTGGGCTGCAACAGCGACATTGCCCGGCAGGGTCCAGGGCGTGGTCGTCCAAACCAGCAGATAGGTGTTAGGCTCCTCCACCAGTGGCAAACGCACCGTGATGCTCGGGTCAACCGCGTCGGCATATCCTTGCGCTACCTCATGATTCGAAAGCGGCGTGCCGCAGCGCGGGCAGTACGGAACCACCTTGTAGCCCTGGTAGAGCAAATCTTTATCCCAAATCTGGCGCAGCAACCACCAAACCGATTCGATGTAGGGGTTGGTATAGGTGACGTATGCCCGGCTCAGGTCCACCCAATAGGCGATCCGCTCCGTCAATTGCTCCCATTCCTGGATGCGCGAGAAAGCGGACTCGCGGCAGAGGGCATTAAATTTTTCAATGCCGTATTCCTCGATCTGGCTTTTTTCGGTGAAACCCAGTTTCTTTTCAACTTCGATTTCAACTGGCAGACCATGCGTATCCCAGCCGCCGCGCCGGTCAACAAAGTAACCTTGCATCGTGCGGAACCTCGGGAACATGTCCTTGAAAGCGCGTGCCAAAACGTGATGGACGCCGGGTTTGCCGTTAGCCGTCGGGGGACCCTCAAACATCACAAAAGGCTTGCGGTCACTGCGTTCGTCTGAGGATTTCTTGAAGATCTCGTTTGCCCGCCAAAAACGGAGGCGTGCTTCTTCCTCCTGCTGGATATTCAATCGCGATGAAACTGGTTTGAACATAATTGCCTCTCTTGCGGCTGATAGTTACCAGCCTGTTAATAAAAAAAGCCCATCCCACTACAGGGACGAGCCGAAACTCGCGGTACCACCCCGCTTCTCAGCCATGCTGAGCGCTTATTGGGCCCTCTATAACGGAAGGGCATTCCGGCGCGCTTACTATCGTCTAGCGGGTTCAGCTTGCGGCTCTGGAAGGATATTCGTACAGGAGGTTCTGCCCGGCTTCCACCATCCCGGTTCGCTATCAGCCTGCCTGCAGTACTCGTTTCCGTCACTGCCGATCAAATAATAATTATCTCATAGCACTAAAAGCTTGTCAAACAAAGCAATAAAAAAATAGACCCTCTTGCGAGGGTCGTGTTGGGTGCCTGGAGGGGGTCGAACCCTCAACATCTTCATCCACAGTGAAGCACTCTGCCATTGAGCTACAGGCACCATGTAGGCGGCTATTCTAACATAGCCCTTGCCGTCCCGCAAGCATTAAATTTGACGTAAATAATCTATCAGCTTTTCGCGTTTAACGCTGACCTGCTCATAGGTGTGCAGGTCCTTGACCACCACCGTTTGCCCCTCAATCTCCTCTGGTCCGAGCACCAGTGCCCTGCTTAAACCCAGTCGATCGGCATACTTAAACTGCTTTGCCAGTTTTTCGGGCTCTGCCTGGATCACTTTGAAACCAGCCGCACGCAATTCACTCGAGAGGCGAATGGACTCAGCCAGTGTTTCTTCACTAAACACGGTCACAAACAGGGTCTCAGGATCCACCAGATCTTCCGGGATCAAGCCAAAAGCTTCCAAAACCAGCATGATCACCACATCCCCCATCGCAAAGCCTACCCCGGGCAGCGGATTTCCGCCGACATCGCCCACCAGGTTGGCATAATGCCCGCCACCTAAAATTGCCCGGAATTCACCATTGACAGCATGTGCCTCAAATACGGTACCGGTGTAATAGTCCAATCCCCGGATGATCTTCGGGTCGTATGACACGTATTGGGCGACATCAAGCGCTTCCAGCAATCCAAACAAGGTTTTCATCTGCTCTGATTCACGCCAGAGCTCGCGATTTTCGAGAAGTTCGCGGATCGCCAATAACTGCTCCGCGGTCAATCCTTCCGCCAGCACTTTTTCATTCCAGATATCCGCCGGCAATTTGTCGATCCGGTCGATCAGACGCAGCATAAGGGGTTTTTGCTCCGCGCTTATCTCGATTTTGCTGAGCTCACCATCCATCAATCGGCGGTCATTGACGTAGAGCTTGACCTGCTCAGGGGTCAGCCCAACATTTTTCAGGAAAGTTGCCGCTACAGCCAGCAATTCCGCGTCTGCCTGGACCGAATCACTGCCGATCTGGTCGATGTTCCACTGGAAAAATTCTCGTGTGCGTCCCTTTTGTGGGCGTTCATAGCGCCAGAATGGTCCAAAAGACCACCATCTCAGTGGGAAAGTCAGCAGGTTTTGTTTAGACGCGACCATGCGCGCCAAGGTCGGAGTGAGTTCAGGTCGCAGGGTGATCGGATCGCCGCCGCGGTCGTTAAAAACAAAGGCCTGCTCCTTAACCAGCTCTTCGCCGGACTTTGCCGCGTAGAGATCAATCGTCTCCAGGCATGGTCCTTCATACATCTGATAACCAAAGGCTTCCGAAGCCTCACTTAGCTTCCGGATCAGCCACTGGCGTTTTGCCATCTCATCGGGGTAAAAATCGCGTGTGCCCTTGACGCTCTTGATCACATTCTTCATATCAACCTCATACAATTAACTCATTAGTATAACATGTCGGTTTCGGGTAAAATAAACAAAGTAACTTTTTGTAAGAGCAACATGATAATGTCCTAAAGTAGCAAAATAGAAATGTCCTAATTACTATTAGGAGC
>Ga0116157_10000357_pt1 | contig 48547 bp, 29 predicted proteins | sample AD_UKC048_MetaG_FD_89882 | JGI IMG/M metagenome (GOLD analysis project Ga0116157, IMG submission 89882) | Active sludge microbial communities of municipal wastewater-treating anaerobic digesters from USA - AD_UKC048_MetaG | ecosystem: Engineered > Bioreactor > Anaerobic > Digestate | place: USA... | reverse complement strand
GAACCTTCCTCTAAAAACGAAAGAACTATGCGTTCTTTTTCTTTAATTGAAAATTTGTTTCTTGTTTTCTTTTTCATAAAAAACACCCCAAATGTTATGTCTAACTTTTGGGGTGCAGTTCAATACCTTGGCTTCTTTTTGTATTATCTAATTGTCTATTTAAAGGCTTTCTCAGGAAGACCATCACCTTCAAGTCTTAAGCGCTTAAAGTACTCAGGAACTAGTTTGCCAGTTAGTTCGTCAACGTACATTTTAGCAAGCCCCATGCTAAGCATAAATCCTTGTCCACGTAGGCCGGTGAATAGGCCGTGCTTAGTGTCGATAAACATTCGGGGTTCCACGTAGTAACCAGCCCAAACGGCTTGGAATCCAACAGAACTTAGTTGAGGAATCCAGCCAGAGAATACCTCGGAGGCTATTTCGATAAAATCCTGAGAGTTATATTTTAGGTTCTTATCAGCCTCGCGTGGGTCAACCGCTGGCGATGCGCAGCCAATAATTTGACCAGTTTCGGCTAATTGTTGTCCGTAAACAGCCACAAAACCCTTATAGTTTCTACGGTCGATAAGCATTCCTAGCGGATCGCCGTTAACTCCTAACCAAGGTAAGCGACGGGTAATGAATGCTTGGTGTTTTACAGGGTAAATTCCTGTGTAAATTCCAAGTTGGCGGGTAAACTTTTCTCCTGTTGGTCCGAGTGCGTTAACAAAATTATCGGCATGATACTCAACGTAGCTCTTGTCGTGGTCGCGAACCAAGGCTACAAAACCATTGCCATTCTTGTGAATGCTAATTAACTCGCAATCCTCCTTAATAACACCACCTTTCTCGATTCCAATTTTGCGAAGCAAATCAATTGTTTTACCAGGAGTTGCTTGCCAGCATCCTTTGGTAATTAACGCTGCGTTGTAGGTGGATAGCTTAGGATTCATAAAGGGAGAGATTTCCTTCTGGAAATCCTTTGGATCAATCATATAAGCTTTGCTCCATGCCATTGAAGCCTCAAGGGCCTTTCTGGTATTCTCGTCGTGGGCAAAGTTTACATAGTTGATTGGTCTGTAATCAATATTTGATACTGTATGAAGTTCCTGGAATAGCTTATGGTTCATCTCTGCAATCTCTGCAATCTCTGGTAGCGAGAAAGCTGTACGACCACCGGCAATGTTACGCCAACTAGCACCACGTCCGTAGTTTAGCAAAACTGGTTTTAAACCAGCCTCGGCCATATAGCGGAAAAGTGAGCTACCAGCCATACCTCCACCAGCAATAAGCACAGGAATTTTTTCGACTCTTGCTTTTTTACCATTTACTCCGGTGATGTAAGTTTCTGGAACATCCTTGGGGTAAAGTTCGCCCATGGAAACTTGGTTGCTAAGCGGTCCGCGTGGAGTGGCATCGCCTACAATTTGAATTCCCTTTGGAGCGAGCGTGGTTTTTAAACGCTTAATACAGCGTTTACCGCGACAAGCACCCATGCCTAGACGAGTAGTATGTTTAATTTCATCGGCGGAAATAAACTTCCGATCGCCAATAACCTCCATAATTTCATCGAGGCTAACATCGTCGCAGTGGCAAACGTAGATTTTTTCCTCTGGCTTGTACGATGTTTTCTTAATCTCAAGTGGTTTTGGGAAGTTTTCCTTAACAATAAAACCACGAGCATTTAGTAAATCATCTCCGTGAAGATTTGCCGCTTTAACACGTGCAACATTGGTTTTATTTGGTTTGCGAAGAATTTTCTCAATTACACCTTCGCCAATTTTTTTACCATTATTATCAACTAGGAACACCTCTGCGCCTTCCTGTGCCTCGTACTCAATGGGTAGGAACAACCAATCCTTAGCGTAGCTGTAGCCAAATATTGCCAAACCTGGACATTGGTAAACGCAATCCATACAGCCTATACACTTGTTGAAATCGATTTGGGGTACAGTGCTGGTTGAGTTCTTGGTAATTGCTCCGTGAGGACATGCAAAGGTACAGGGGTTACAAGCAAAGCCGTACAAGCAATCAATCTGCACGAAAGGTTTTGCTTTACGACGCTCTTCGGTTGGTAGGTATGGTTGTTCAATTATTCTTATAGGATGTTGCTGACTATCGATATACTCCTTGCTGATGTTGAGGTAGGTGTCGTACTTGAAACGAGCGCCAATCTCGTGTAGAATTTCGTAAGCAACCTGTTTTCCACGAAGCACTGCGCTTGTTCCTTCGCCAATCTTAATGGCATCGCCAGCACCGTAGCAGTTGCGTCCAAAAATCTCGTACCCCTTAATTAACAGTTGGTCATCGGGAACAAGTCCTGTACAGATGTTTATAGCGTCGATTCCCTCAATAATTTGCTCAGTTCCGGGAATTGCCTTGAAATCTTTTGAGTCGGCAATAATTGCCCCAACAATACCTGTGCGGGTTTCGTTTGGTAAAGCCTTAACTAAAATTTTGCTAAGCATTACAGGAATACCAAGGCGGCGAACACGGTTGGCCTGAACAGGGAATCCTCCCTCGTGAGGCATCGCTTCAATAATAGCCTTAACGTTAGCGCCAGCTTGCATTAGCTGGTAGCTGGTTAGGTAGCCAATGTTTCCTGCACCAACCGTAAGAACGTTTTTGCCAAGTAGCGTAAACTCTTGGTTCATCATCTTTTGAACTACCGCCGCGGTGTAAACTCCTGGTAGGTCGTCGTTCTCGAAGGTAGGCATAAAAGGCACGGCACCAGTGGCAATTACCATATGGTCGGCCTCCACAAAGTAAATTTCCTCCGTAATGATGTTTTTAACGGCAATACGTTTGTTTTCTAAAACATCCCAAACGGTGCTATCTAGGAAAATTCCCTCATGGTTATCGCCAGCAAGCGTTTTTGCGATATCGAAACCACGCATTCCTCCAAATTTCTTCTCTTTTTCGAAGAAGAAGAACTGGTGTGTTTGCATGTTAAACTGTCCGCCAATGGTGGCATTATTGTCAATTACAATGTTTTCCACACCATGTTGTAGAAGAACCTCACGTGCTGCTAAACCTGCAGGCCCAGCACCAATAATAGCCACGGTGGTTTTGTAAACCTTGGTACTATGTTGCTTGTTGGCTGGTTTAACATCGGGAGTGTGCTCCTGTGGAATTTCGCAAACCTCCTTAACTCCATCAACAGGAGTTATACAAATACGCTTTATTTGTCCATCCACAAGCATTTCGCAGGCACCGCACTTGCCAATACCACACTCGAGGCTTCGCTCGCGATGCTCAATACTGTGACTGTGAACTGGGAAGCCAGCTTGGTGTAAGGCTGCGGCAATAGTAAAACCTTTTTCGCCCTTCACCTGTTTCCCTCCAAATAGAAATGTAACATTTTCCACCTTGGGTACTTCAAGAATGGGGTGTTTCTCAATTTTATGCATAGCAAAATATTTTAATGAAGAATTCGAATAATAACTGTGAGTAAAATTTAATTTACGAAGTTCGAATGTATAAACCTTTCAAGTTCAAATTAATGATTATTGTCAGAATTGTTTATTTTGAAAGAATCTAAGTTGTGAAAAATAAAACGGAGTATTTCTTATGAAATACTCCGTTTTTGATACAATACAAAGGAGTTTAGCTATTTGTCACAATTATTTTAAATACTGCACTTCCCTTCTCATTGCTAACTTTTATTAAGTAAATTCCTGGTGTTAAGTCTTCCATACCTATTGTATCGGAGATACTGTTCGAAGGCAATGTTTTTTGTTTATGAACTAGCATTCCTTGAGGATTCATAACCTCAATAGTGTAAATGTACGCTTTCTCTGATTCTATCAATATGTTTAACTTATCCTTAACTGGATTAGGGAATAGTTTAATGGTAGCATCAATATCTGAGATGATTTCAGTGTTTACAGGCCACCAAACTACAACTGTATCGGAAGTGCTACAGTTGTTTGCATCGGTTACCCTTAGCCAGTATTTTCCATGTTGATTAATAGTTATGTTTGGACTTGTCGCACCTGTGCTCCAATTGTAGGTAGGATAGTTCACACCTGAATTAAGGTTATATCCATTTATATTGCTTGCGCTTACCCTTATTGTATCGGAAGCGAAACTGAATACTGGCAATGGGTGGATTGTAACATTGTAATCTGTAGAGTCGCCTTTTTCTCCATTAATTATGGTGTAACAGGTAAATGTGAAATTACCTGAACTCAAGTTAACTCCATTAGCAAAGGTGTACTCTAAGGTGTTATTCTGTGCAAAGTTTGATTTGAAAGTATATTCATCTGTAACAAATGCACTTGAACCAATACGGTAGCGTAAGTTTATTTTTTCACCATCTATAAAGGTTTTTGTTCCCCTATTTTTAATTTCAAACGTAATAGGAGTAGGTGTGCTCTGGTAACATCCGGTAACTGGAGAAACTAGGTTCGAAACAATTATATCCGATGTTTCAAGGAAGGTGATATTAACTTCGTCATATCCTTCACAACCATTAGCGTCGGTAACTGTTACGTAGTAGAATCCAGAAGTAACAACAGTGTAGGTTTGATCTGTTGAGTTATTTTGCCATTTATATGAAGTAAAGCCTGCACCTGCATCTAAAACCTCGGGTGCTGTTATTGACCTATCTGCGCCTAAATCGACATTTAACTTTGGTTGAACGGTTATGCTTACAGGAGTAGAGTTAGAGCAGCCATTCCCATCGGTATAAGTATAGGTTAAGGAATGAGTTCCAGCCCCAGCTGCTGATGCTGTGAAAGTGTTACTAGTTACTCCGCTACCACTATAATCTCCACCGGAAGGATTTCCCCCTGTTAAATTGAATGCAGGCTCACTAAAACACACATCATCAAGTGGAGCGTGAGTAACAGTTGGTAATGAGTTCACGTGTATTGTAACTGCACCTGTATTTGAGCAACCATAACCATCGGTTACCTGAACCGAATATGTACCAGCAGAGTTTACATTTATTGTTTGGGTTGTGGCAGAAGTACTCCATAGATAAGTAGCTCCTAGGTTTCCGGCATCAAGGGTTAGTGACGAACCCGAGCATACTCCTCTATCTGGACCTATATCAACAGTAGGGATACCTAGAGTGATAACCGTTTTTGTTGCAGTGTTATTGAACGGATTTAGGTCGCCAGAGTAGGTAGTGTAACTTTTAATGATATAGGTTCCAACTCCACTCATATCGGAAGTTTTTGTGAAAGTATGTGTCAATTTCTGTCCAGGGAAGAATTTTTGTGTAAGTGTGATTCCTTGGGTTTGTTGCAGAACATCGTTTATTTCGTAGGAGACATTAATTGTTTGTCCTATAAAAATGGTATCGGTTCCAACATTCTCAATCTCAACCTGTACTTGTTGTGTGCTACTTAAAATACAAGCCGATGAAGGTGATATTATTGACGATACTCTTAAGTCGGGTTTAAGTGCGGTTATAGTAACAGTATCTCTGTCGAAACACCCATTCGGTGCAGTTGTAGTAACCCAATAATTTCCTGTGTTTTCAACAATAAAGAAACGGTTGGTACTGTTGTCTTGCCATAAGTAGTTATAGCCAGTTCCTTCGCCTCCATCAAGAGTAATGTTTTCGGTTCTAATGACCCTATCCGCACCAAGGTTAACAATAGGCGATGCTTTAATATCAAAAGTAACCATTATGGTATCGTCGGTAGAGTTGATATCTTCATTGTATTTACCATAGGCCTCGATGTATCTGGTTTTGGGCGTTGAAAGGTCAAGTTGCTCGCTGAATGTGTATAGCATGAATTGACCAGGTTTTAGAGCAGAGGTTAATGTGTGAGTTTTTTCTGCAAAGAACTCATCGTCAATTGCATAGCCAAATACTACTTGCTGGCCAACTTTTAGCGTATCGTTACCAATATTGCTGTAACGCAATGTTACTGATTGCAGCGCAGGAGTGCTACACGATGTAACAGGATTTATTATTTGGTTGATAGTATAATTATGCTTTAGGAATGTTACCACAACAGAGTCTTGGCTTGAGCACATTCCATTTTCAACCACTGTTACCTTGTATTTATTAGTTTGGTTTACAGTTATCTGTTGAGTTGTTTCTCCAGTTGACCAACTGTAGCTATCCCGTCCAGAACCTGCATCAATCGTGTAGTATGAGTTTCGAGTAAATACTGAATCGGGCAAACTAATTGCAGGATACCCAAAAACATTAACGGTATGCCTTATACTATCGTTGCTCGATTTTGAGTCCGAAGGAAAAGTTGCCACAAAATCGAAGTTATAAGTACCAACTGCCGATATATTTACTCCTGTTCCAAATACAACATTACGGGTAGCATTTGGCAATAAATCTGCACTTAGAGTTAATACTGGCGATTCTTTCAATATTGAATTTAGGTAGTACTTAAGTTGAATATTTGTTCCTGATGGAATTGTGTTTGTACCAGCATTTTTAATTTTTATTTGTGGATAAACTGTACCACTAATTTCACATGCGGTAACTGGGTTAATAATTTCGCTTACTGAAACATCCGCAAAACTTAAATCAACATAAATTGAGTCCGTAGCAGGGCAGGAGTGGGTATCGAATACTGTTGCTTTTGCCCAGCCCGTATTCGCCATAGTGTAAGTTTGGTTTGTGCTATTATCGTTCAACCATAAGTATGCATCCCATCCCGCACCAGCATCAACAATATAGGTTGGATTTAAAACAGTAACACTATCCTTTGGAAGCCCCATGGCGGTTTTTAGGTCAAAAGCGGGATAGCCCCAAACGTCAATAGTTTTTGAGGTAGTGTCGTTAGTTGTTAATTCATCCAAGCTAACTTTAGCCCAAGCCTTAAGGTTGTATGTGCCAACGGTCTGTAGATTTAACGTTTTATTGAAGGTGAATAGTAAGGAATCATTGGGGAGTAGATTTCTGTCCATTGTCCAGGTTGAGTCCTTTCTCGGATTACCATTAAATATGTAGCTTATATCAATGGTTGAGCCAGTTTCCAGTGTATCAGTTCCGAAATTTTTAATGTAAACTTCAAATGGAGTTTGGTCTGATAGTTCACAGGAACTAATTGGACTGCTAAATGATAAAACACCAACGTCACGAATAAGTCTATGTACAGTTACCGTATCGATGCTTGTACAAGGAATTGTGTTTGTTACTTTAACAACGTATGTGCCTCCATTTGGATCTGTAACAGCTAGGCTTGGCGAAATTGCTATCACTGTTACAAAATCAGGCGCTTTAAACCATTGGTAAGTTAAAGTTCCCGTGCTTGTAGCATCAAGAATTACTGATGTTGGATTAAGGGTGTATATATCATCTCCTAAATTCACATCAGGTTTTTGAACTATTACCGTTTTTGTTTTAATATCATTATCGGTTGCTGAGTAGAAGAGTGGATCAGTTTCTATAGTAGTTTTTGCCTCAATATCATACTGCCCGCTTAAAGAAAAATCAAATTTTTTGGTTATTGGGTGGCTAATGCTTCCACCTGCAGCTAAGTTCGATGAAAGAATAATTTTGTCGGTTTGACTGTCGGTGAACTCTGGGTGAACAACATCAACCTGAACAGAAATAGAGTCGCCTGCAAGCATATCTCTCACACCAAAGTTTTTAATCTGAAGATTAATGGTTTCTTGGTTGCTGAGATTACAAGTTGTTGAAGGACTTGTAATGGCATTTACGCCAACATCATGTGGTGCATTATAAAGTTTAATGTTGTCAAGTCCAATTCCTCCAAAATTGTTGTTGGCTTTATCGGCTTTGAATGCTACACGGAATATAACATTGTTTTTATTGGCTAAGGTTGCTGGCAATAGATGTTTTGATCCTTTCCATTGAGTATCAACTCCAGTCCATCCATCTTTGCCTATTGCCGCAACGGTACTATCGGTGTACCAGTTCCAGTAGTCATCGTGCGAATCGGTATTCTCAACGTAACTCCAAGTACTGCCATTGTTAAGAGAGTACTGTAATGTTGCCCCGTCAACCTCAACTTCAGTGTGATTAAATACAGAGAGATCAAAAACTGGCATATTTATTCCTGTTAAGTCGAAGCATGGACTTTGAAGGTATGCAAAGTTGTTTGTGAAAACTTTACCCGTTAGAACCATATCGTCAAAGTTCATACCCTCGGCTACAACTCCATCGGAGTTAGAAATTATTACAAAACGGAATTTAATGCTACCTCCATTAGCTAAACTATCCGGAACAATTACCGTTTGTTCGTACCAAATATCGTCGGTTATTGCGGCTCCAGCATTTGTCCATATTGTTTTCCAGTTGGTTCCATTGCTGCTTGCCTGAATTTTTGCAGTATCGCCAGCGGCCACTTTATGCCATCTGTAGTAAATAAGCTTTAGGTTGGTATAGTTTGCAACATTAAAGAATGGCGAAATGGCATCCACTGTTGTTGCATTCTCGTACATTCCCTTGCGAGAGCCTAAGCGGGTTAAGTCCGTTCCAAGGCATTTCATCCCGCTGTATGTAAAGTAAGGAATTGTATCAGAATTAAACATTGGTGTTGCAATTTGGAATTCACCATTTAATGTCCATCCAATTGTACTTTCAAAGTCCTCGGTAACAATTGTATCAATAGCACCTATTAGTACATCGCCGTAATTTTGAGTAAGGCTAGTTATCCATGATTTTGAGCCTCCGTTAATTGAGGCTTTACCAGAGGTGCCCCACTGCCAAAGCGATGTGCCGAATGCTCTCCAGTAGCCATCGTTACTTTCAAAATTCTCGGTGTAAGGCGCTGAGTATGTTGGAACAATATAAATTTGATTGAAGATGCCATCGTTCGATACATCCTCGTCGCCGGTTAATCTTGTTCGCGCTCTAAAATTTTTAATTCCGGGTGATGTTAAGTTTACCTTGGTGGTGAATTTGAATTCAATAGTATCGCCAGCAGGTATACTTTGGTTAACGTAATTGGTTGTCCATGTTGTGCCATTGTTAAAGGAATATTGAACCGGGAAATTTGATGGCGATGCATCCGCTCCTAGGTTAGCAATTCTAACAATAACACTATCTGTTGCAGAGTGGCCACATCCTGAAAGGGGATAAACCAATGAAACAACGCCAACATCCTTGGTAATATAGTCGCCAGTAACAATGAAATCGTCAATGTTCCATCCAGAGTATGTTGTTCCAACATCGGTAGGGCCAAGTACAAACCGAAATTTAAGGTTGTTAGAGCGAGAAACCGTACTAGGAATATCGTGTGATGTTTTGGTCCAAAGTTGATCTGTAAAATAATTATTGTTAAACCATACATTATTCCAGGTAGTTCCATTATTTTTGCTTGCGTCAACAAAGGCCTTGTCCCAAACCTCAATGTTTAAGTGACGCCTATAAGTTACCTTTAGATCTTTATAGAACAAGGCGTTTACTGAAGGAGATATGGCTTTGTATGCCTGACTTTCGGTAATGCTATTCTCATAGTCTCCTTCTGTACTACCCAATCCATTTAGGTCGGTCCCCAATACTTTACTTCCGCTATAAGCAGTGGTTGGATCGGGATATCCAATTAGTAATCCTCCTTTACCTTTAGGCGAGTCAACTTCGAATTCGCCAGACAAAGTCCAGCCGTGAGTACCATCAAAGTTTTGGCCGTATATAGTTTCATAAATAACCCTTTCGCCAATTGGCGATTCATTTACTTTGGGGTAAAGCGAATCGCCAACCTGAATACCACCAAGTTCAATCATTGCATCAAGCAAGTTGCCGTGCATCGCTGTACTTTTTACATCATAAGTTAGCCATAGGTACGATTGACCGTTGGGCAGAACTAGGTTTAGATCGTTAAAATTAACATATCCATTACTGAAATTGCTATTTACACCAACGGGTGTACTAGTATTGAAAAAGGTTGTGGGGGTTTGGTATAATTTAACTCCATTAAGAGAAATGTCCTCGTCGTTGGTATTAAGCGATTTCATTGTAACCGAATTCAACTTTGCCTCACCTGTATTACCAAAAACTTTAAGTCCAATTCTAAGTATAGGCTCGTTCGATGATCCGCTAGGAATAAATGTGTAATCGGCTTGTGTAACGGTTAATTCATTAACATATCGAGCTTGCTCGCCTTTATCTACAATGGAAACATCATCGATACATGTACCGTATCCCCAGTTAGTTTGCCCTTCAAAAGCAATGTAGTATGTAGCACTTTTGTTGGGAAGGTTAATTTTAAACTGAGTCCAATCCTCAATGGGGTCAAGGTATTCAGCCAGAAGAGTCCAACTGCCTGCAAATGATGTTTTATAGTAAACTCTCAATACATCCCAGTTAGTATTGCCCGCAAAAGTCCATGGCACTTGGCATAACCAAAAACTTAACTCGGGTAGAACTTTTTCACTTAGATCAATAGCCTTGGTTATTAACTTAGTTCTTTCGTTGTTGGTGCTCTGTTTAAAGAAAATAGCATTGTATGTTCCTGTATGAGCAGAAGGGGGGTTTCTTGTGATGTCGGTTTGCCATGCAGGTATTGTCCAGTTGTTATCGTTGGGACTATGTCCACCCTTTCTATATCTCCAAGGTTCATTGCCATTAGCATATTCTTCACTCCAACCTGTTGGTTTGCTGCCTGTTTCAAAACCTTCAGTAAAAAAAGGTGGTTTTTGTGCATATAGTCCTAGGCTTAACATACACAGCATGGCTAACAATGCAATCTTAATATTTTTCATGGCTTATATTTTGTTTAATTAATATCAAAAATCGTAACTAAAATTACTGTTGATAAGCGTAAATTGAAACAACCGAAGAATGAACGAACTAAATGTTGACTAAAATTTAATAATACAACAATTTTAAGCAGTAAGTTTCATCTGTCTGTTTTTTGTTTTTAAAGGTACAGATGGAACATCCATCAGGGATACACATGCTCAAGTTTTAAGGTTATTATCATGGATGTTTCATTATTCTATCAATAATAAGTGGCAATTTATAAAAAAAAAGTATTTTTAAAGTTTATTTTCAACTATATTTAGTTTTGTAATGATGTTTAGTGTTTCGCATAAAGATTCGTTCACTTTATAACCTTTTTTGACTAATGTACGTATTCTTTGTGTGAATGTTTTTATTTTGTTGACAAAAATACAGCTATGAGCAATTTAAAGGTTACATATAGATTAGTAATTCTCCTATTTACTCTTCTACTTAATCTTCCAGCTAAAGCACAAACCGATACAGAGTTCTGGTTTGTTGTACCCGAGGTAACAATAGATCACTATCGTCCTGGTGGAGCTAATGCTTTCTTCAAATTCTCTACAGGTCTTCTTCCTGCCACTATTACAATAAGTATGCCCGCAAATCAATACGATCCTGCTACTAATCCAACCGGATTTCAGGATATAGTTATTAATATGGCGGCAAATAGTTTTCACCAGCAGGATTTAAGTTGTTGGATTGTAAGACGAGTTAATCCTGCTGTACCCGACTGTAATGCCATACCCCTCAATGCTTCGTATGCCGCGGGGGATTATGTAGATGTAAACCGTTTGGAGAACAAACCGCTGAATGCCTCGGGCATAAATAAATTTGGCATACGTATTACCTCAACTAACCCTATTACAGCATACTGGGAAATATCGCGCCAGAATAATAAAGAGATTTGGGCATTAAAAGGGCGAAATGGATTAGGTACAGATTTCTACACCCCTTTCCAAACTCACGGAGCAAATCAGAATATTATTGCCGATACACCTAGTGCCATTGATGTGGTGGCCACCGAGGATAACACCGTGGTTACATTTCAACTCCCCGTCGGAATTTCTGCTTCGTACGGAAATCCAATGCTGCCAGTTCCTGCTGGAGGAACTCTGAATAGAACCTTGATGGCTGGAGAAACATTTTCGCTTTTCCCTCTAAACAAGGATAGAACAACTGCAACCCGTTTGCGAGGAACAAGAGTAACCTCAACAAGACCAATAGCCATTTCTATTAAGGACGATTCTTTTGTCCATACTAGCGGTGGTTGTTTCGATTTGGCTGGCGATCAATTGGTGCCTACAAATATTATTGGCAAGGAATACGCTATTATAAGGACTGACTTGAGTAATCACGATCATATATATATTCTGGGAACTCAGAACTCTACTAACGTGACAATCTACAATACTGCAGGTACAGTTATTGCCACACCTACAGTTAACGCTGGTCAACAGCTATACTATCAGTTACCAACGGGTCAAACTTTCTACAGAGTAACAACCGATAAACCGGTTTATGTATGGCACGTTGGAGGATTTGGCTGTGAGCAGGGTGGTGCAGTACTCCCTCCAATAGATATTTGCACAGGTACAACTCAGGTTGCATTTGCCAGAACATCAACAGAAACTTTCTACATTATAATGATGGTTCGTAAAGGGGCGGAGGATGGATTTACCTTTAACGGTGCTGTTCGGAACGACCTTTTTCCTCCGGCCAGTTTTGTTAGTTATGCTGGATTCAATTGGAGCGTTGCTAGATTTGGACCTTTCACTACGGCTCAAATACCTGCTGGGGTGAGTAACTTTATGAATAACTCCAAGGATATTTTTCACCTTGGGATTGTTAATGGAGGTGGTAGTTCTGGCTGTTACTATGGCTATTTTTCGGATTATAACGAGTTAAAAGTTCAAGCTGTAGTTGCAGGAACAAACTCATCGGTGCTAAAAACTTGCTATGGCAACCCAGTTCAGCTTAGGGCGTTTGGTGGTACAAATTATCTTTGGTCGCCCGATAGTACTCTGAATGATGCCCATGCTCAGCTTCCTTGGGCTTCACCAAAAATCAATGCTAAGTATAAGGTAGTGGTATCAGGTGCTTGTAATATGAAGGACAGCGCCTATATTGATGTTTTAGTTTCTACTCCTTTAACTGCAGCATTCACAACCGATAAGGTTTCGGGTTGTGCTCCACTCACGGTCAACTTTGAGGATAAATCCACAGGTATAAAATACTGGCGTTATGATATGGGTGATGGTACCGCTTATAGAAAGTGGGATAATGATGGTGCTACGCCGGATCCTGCGCCCCCTGTTCCTTTCACTTTTTCTCATACATTCAACAATAATACTAACGACACTATCGATTACAAGGTAGTGCTGCTTGCCAAGAATCAGGATGGTTGTGCTTTAGTTTATGAAAAGATAATCACGGTTCTTCCTAGTATTGATGCAAATTTTACGCGCAATCCAATAGAGGGTTGTAACCCTTTATCAGTTACATTTACCAATGCTTCATCGAGCAACACCGCTGATAGTTATCTATGGGAGTTTGGCGATGGATTTAATCAGGTAACCGCCAATCCAGTGGGAACATTAACGCATACCTACAATAATTTAGTTCCAAGGGATAGTTTATATACTGTGAGGATGATTGCTACATCGCCCCATGGATGTCGCGATACTGCAATTTCAACCGTAAATGTTTACTCCTATTTCAATGCCGATTTTAAGTTAAATGTGGCTTCAGGGTGCTCTCCTTTAACGGTTAATATTGATAATATTTCGGTTGGCGATACTGCAAAGTATGTTTGGAGGCTCAATGGAACTCAAATTAAGACTACGGGAAAAGATACTACCTTAATATTGACTAATTTAACTGACACGTATATTGACTATGTGATTCAACTTCAGGTATATAATCAGGGCAATAGGTGTAATCAAATAGTTAATCGTACAGTAAGAGTTTATCCACAGCTGCAGGCAGGATTTTTGGTACCCCAGCCTGCATACTGTAATTTATCAAGCATAGGTTTTACCAATACCACATCTCCTGCCTCTACAAACCCTGGCGGTATTGTTAACGTTTATAGTTGGGACTTTGGTGATGGAGCTAACTCTGCAATAGTTAATCCAACCCATATATACGATAATCAAACTAACAACTTTAAGGATTACACAATTACTTTAACCGCACGGAATCAGTTCGGTTGTCAAAGCACTGCTACCAGAAATGTTAGGATTTATAGCCAGATTTATGCTGATTTTGCGGTTACTCCAACTCAAGCATGTTCTCCTGTTACAGTTAATATTGACAATAATTCACGAGGTGGAATTGTTTCATATAACTGGGATTATGGAGATGCAACTAATAGTCCAACAAATCTGGATCATACACATCCCTATTCAAACAATGGATTGGTACCAATTACCCGGACAATAAATCTTACTGTTACCAATGAGGGAAATTGTACATCAACTCTTTCACGCGATGTAACTATTTATCCATCTGTAACAGCATCGTTTACGCCAAGTTTAACGGCTGGTTGCAATGAATTAACGGTAAACTTCAACAATTCATCAAAAACAAACGCAACAGTATTTAATTGGAATTTTGGAAACGGTAATTCATCTGTAGAGAATTCGCCAACGCATACCTTTGTTAATCCCACGGGAAAAGACACTGTTTATACAGTTACCTTAAATGTTCAAACCGATTACGGATGTATTGCTACCGCATCCACCAATATTACCGTTTATCCTTTCGTTGATGCAAACTTTGTCATAGACACTAGCTATGGTTGTTCTCCACTGGATATTTGGTTTAACTACACAAAACACCCAGGAATAACAGACTACCGTTGGGACTGGGATGGAGGTGGAACAACTGATTTAACAACTCTACCGGCCGATCCTTCAAAAGTATTTCACCAGTATGTAAATCAAACTGGCGCCGTCCAAAACTTTACGCCTCGTTTAACAGTGAGGAATCATGCAGGTTGTGAGGATTTTATGTCTATTCCGTTAATAATTTACCCTGAGGTTACCGCTGCATTTACTGCTAGCGATATTGCTGGTTGTAATCCAATTGATGTAATGTTAAGTAACACCAGTTATTTTACTGGAACGGCACTGCCTTTAGTTAATACAACCTATTTCTGGAATTTTGGCGATGGAGGTTCGTCTAACCTCTCTAGCCCTATACATACCTATAGCAACGACGATCCGGTTAACGACATTGTTTATACTACATGGTTAAAAGTTGTTAGCCAGTATGGTTGTAGCGACTCAATTTCACAGAACATCGAAGTTTATAACAGAGTTGAATCCCATTTTACTTTCGAATACGCATCGAACTGTACTCCATTTGATGTTACTTTTTTCCCTGCAGCTATAGGTGCATCGGTATATAACTGGACTTATGGTGGTGCACCTGGGTTACCTGCGGAGAGTTTCCCAAATGGCAACTCATTTACTCGCACTTTTACAAATCTTGATCCTGATATTCCAGCAACATATACTGTTACATTATCGGTAGAGAACGACGAGGGTTGTCCATCTGTCCAATCAAGAGAAATAGAGGTTTATCCAGTTGTCGATGCGGTGTTTATGCCTTCAGTTAATATTGGTTGCTCAGATTTGCCAGTAACATTTAATAATACCTCCACAGGAGGAAACTTGGTGTACCTTTGGGATTTTGGAAATGGACAAAGTGCAACAACTGCCACAAAGATAGCGGTATCGCACATCTTCACAAATAGGGGAAGTATTGATAGTGTTTACAATGTAAAGTTAAAAACAATCAATCCCAATGGATGTCGCGATAGTTTAACACTACCAATAACCGTTCATCCAAAGGTTGAGGCTGGCTTTGTTTTTGCTCAGCAATCGCAGTGTACTCCATTCTACCTCGATTTGTCCAATACTTCGTTAAATGGATCAAAATTCTTCTGGGATTTTGGTTACAGCGGACTTGACACTGTGGTTAATAATAAGAATACATTTGCCTACATATTCGATAATTTTACCCCTAATAGCATCCTAACATATCAAATTCAACTAATATCCCTGGATTCTATTACAGGCTGTAGAGATACAATCGCAAAGCCAATAACTGTATACCCTCGGGTGGTGTCCGAATTTGACATTGATAAGGTAATTGGTTGTAATCCTCTAGTGGTGAAATTTACCAACAACTCCTCTGGTCTAGGAACATATCTATGGGAGTTTGGCGATGGAGGTACCTCTGTTGATTTCACTCCGGCAGACCATACCTATGGCCACCCATATAAGGATCAAAACCAAACGTATACTATTAAGTTAACGGCAACCAATAGCTATGGATGCAAGAGTTTTGCAGATACTTTGATTACTGTTAATCCTTTGGTGAAAGCTGATTTCCAGTGGAACAAGTTTGAAGGATGTACTCCATTAACGATTAATTTGAACAACTCATCAACTTCTCCACTTTACAAGTATCGTTGGGACTTTGGCGATGGATCTGCAAAAACGTATGTTGAACAACCCGGTTCGCATCTCTATACCAATACAACAAATGCTCCTCCTGTTATATTAAACCGTACAATAACATTAAGAACTAGTTATGTTAACGATACTCTATGTATTGATTCTTTGAAGTTGCCACTAAAGGTATTCCCTCATATTTACCCTGATTTTATAACTGATTTTGAGGGGTGTCACCCACATACTGTGCTATTTAATAACCAAACCGTATCATTCAATAGTTCTACAGATACTTATTACTGGGATTTAGGAACAGGAGTTGGTTCTATTGATGCAAATCCGTTGATTACATACTATAATGTATCTAAAACAAAGGATACAACATTCTCAGTTCGCTTACGTTCAGTGAGTGAGCACGGGTGTGTAGATTCTATAAGGAGGACAATAACAGTTCATCCTAGACCTTTTGCAGCAATGGAGCTTACTAGCGAGTATATATCATGTCCTCCTTTTGATGTGGAAATTGAAAATAATTCGCTTGGAACTAATCTCACATATTACTATAAGTTTGGGGATGGAGCAGATTCTACCACAACAAACTCTGCGAATATGATTCATACTTTCGATAACCTAACTTCAGATACTCAGCCATATCAAATTGATTTGAAGGCTGAGAGTCAGTTTGGTTGCGATGACTCTGTTTCTCAGACTATTTATGTTTATCCACATGTTTTTGCAAATTATATTGCAACACCAGGCTATCAGGCATGTAGTCCTTTTGAGGTGAAATTCAATAATACTTCGGTAAATTCTCGTTTCTATAAATGGGATTATAGCGATGGTATTACATCGTCATACACAGACCCATCGCATACTTTCTTGAATTTTAAAGAAACCGATACAACTTTCAACGTTAGTCTTCGTGCATGGTCAGAGTTTAACTGTGTTGATAACGATACTCAGCAAATAACGGTTTGGGCAAGGCCTATTGCAAATATTGCAGCTGAACCACCACTAAAAGTCTTCCCCGATGCTACATTTGATATTTACAATCAATCTAACCCTGGAGCTGCAGGCTGGACCTATAGTTGGGATTTTAATGATAACACTTTCTCAAATCTTCGAGACCCAGGCTCTCATACTTATTTGCGTTGGGGACCTAAAGAGAATAACTATAAATACAATATTAAATTAAAGGTTGAGAGTCCACATTGTGTAGATTCAACTATGACAACTTTGTATTTATTGCCCGCTGTTCCAGAGGCAAGTTTTGCAGGTAATATCGACTCTGCATGTTCTCCTTTAGAGGTGCACTTTATAAATACTTCGCTTTGGGCTGATTCTTACCTTTGGGAATTTGGCGATGGTACAACATCTACAGAAAGAGAGCCTATACATACATTTACCGAACCTGGATACTATACTGTTAAACTTACCGTTACAGGCGATGGTGGAAATAGATTTTTCTACAGAGTTTTCAGGGTATACCAAAATCCAACAGCGGCCTTTGCAATTCATCCTTTTAGGGTAATGCTACCCGATGCAACAGTTCATGGGTACAATTTATCCACTGATTTCAGTCGAAGCCTATGGGATATGGGTGATGGAACGGTAACTACGGATAAAGATCCAGTCCACACTTACACTGGTTTAGGTAACTTTAAAGTCTCGCTTTGGGTTTATATGGATTATGGTAATGATGTTTGTGTAGATTCTATTTCAAAAAATCCTGCAGTTTATGTTGAGGGTACTGGCGTTATTAAGTTCCCTAATGCATTTAAACCCAACAAGAATGGACCTAATGGTGGAGTTTACGATGCCATTGACTATAAAAATGAAGTTTTTCACCCATTCCATCAAGGGGTGGTTGAGTATCAGTTAATGGTGTTCTCTCGTTGGGGTGAACAAATTTTCACCTCGGACAATGTAAATATTGGGTGGGATGGTTATGTGAAAGATAAACTTGCTGACCAAGGTGTTTACATGTGGAGAGCCATCGGTAAATTCACCAATGGTAGATCATTCGATATGAAGGGAAGCGTTACATTGTTACGATAGTTAGAATAGTAAATTTAATTTATTTATCTATTTTTGTTTTAATATTGAAAGGGTTGAGCAATTTTAAAAAATATATTGTTTCGGTATTGTTGGTCTTGAGTTTTGGCACAGTTCGTGCTCAAGATCCTCATTTTACTCAGTTCTATGCGAGTCCACTCTTTTTGGCACCATCATTCACTGGAGGGATATTAGGATATCGCACGGTTCTTAACTATAGGAATCAGTGGACATCAATTCCAGGTTCTTATAATACTTTTAGCTTGTCATGGGATCATAACTTTATTGCATTTAAAAGCGGGTTAGGTTTTGTTGCTGTACGAGATCAGGCCGGAGCTGGAAAACTTGGAAACACAAAGATTGGAACTTTATATTCATATGATTTTACTCCAACTTCTGAATGGCATATACGTCCTGGACTTGGATTTTACCTGCAGCAGATATCAATTGATTTTAGTAAATTGATATTTAGTGATCAACTTATGGATCCGGGAACTCCAACCTCTGTTGCCCCCCCTGGTAATAGTGCAGTTTGGGATATTGATGTAGCTACCTCTGTGTTGGCGTACTCCGATAATATGTGGTTTGGAGCAACATGGGATCACATGCTAAAGCCTGTTGCCTCTTTTTACGATGAGGACTCGAGGACCCCCTATAAATTTTCTGTCTTTGGGGGATACCGATATATTACTAAGGGTTTTCTAATGAGTAGAATAGAGGAGTCTATAACATTTGCATTCAATTTCAGGGTACAGGACATTTATAGACAGTTGGATTTAGGTTTATATTGGTTTACACAGCCTTTAAGTTTTGGTGTGTGGTGGCGTGGTATGCCCAAGAATAGCACTACTCGTCGTGTTGATGCACTCGCTTTTATGGCAGGTTATAAGTGGGATCAGGTTAGTTTAGGCTATAGTTATGATTTTACTGTTTCAAAATTAGGCTTGAACTCTGGTGGATCCCACGAAATTTCTTTTATTTATGAGTTCAAAGTATTGACTAAAAAGAAGTGGAAAGCAATACCATGTCCAACATTCTAATTATTGATATCAAAGATGAGAAAATTCTTACTGGCTTTTCTAATCCTTCCTTTACTCATATCCTGCAAAAAGCAAACTAAAGAATACTTAACGATAGAAGGTTTTGCGCAAGGAACCACTTATAGTATTGTTTACTATGATTCGTTGAATAGGGATTTTTCCTCAAGTTTTGATTCGTTGTTTACTGTCATCGATAATTCTATGTCGGTTTACAACGATAGCTCAATTATCTCCAAATTTAATAGAAACGGAATATCCGTGGTTGACGCACAGCTAGCAGAAGTAATAACTATTGCAGATTCAATTTATCGGGAAACCGATGGTGCATTCGATATTACAGTGGGGCCAGTTATCAAATTACTCGGTTTTTGGAAAGATAAGGCAAAAGGGATTGATTCATCCAAGGTAAAATCACTATTACCCTTAATAGGAATGAATAAAATCAAACTAGAAGGATTTAACCTTACAAAGTCTAATCCTAAAATCCAAATTGATGTGAATGCCATTGCGCAGGGTTATACAGTTGATGTTTTTGGATGTTTTCTTCTATCTAAAGGTGTAAATAATTACTTGGTTGAGGTTGGTGGCGAAATTACAGCCCAAGGAGTTAATAGTAGGGATACATGTTGGGTTGTTGGTTTAGATAAGCCCGTGGAGAATGCTATGCCTGGTGAGAATATACAAACAAAAATATATTTAAGTGGTGGAAAAGGCCTGGCAACTTCAGGTAATTATCGGAAATTTATTGAGGTTAATGGCCAAAAGTATTCACATACTGTAAATCCCAAAACAGGATTCCCTGTTCTAAATTCATTGCTTAGCGCTACAGTTATTGCTAATTCTGGTGCAAGAGCCGATGCTTTGGCCACAGCCTTTATGGTTAATGGTTTAGATTGGAGTGTTAACTATATTCAAACACACACTAACATTGATGCATACTTAATCTACTCCGACGAATCGGGTGGATATAAAGTGTGGATTAGCGAGAATCTTAAGAAAAGTATAAAGGAGTAGTTAAAAACCTTTCTTAGCACTATTGGTACTGCAGTTACTTCCTCCGCCACATCCACAGGAGTAACCTACGTCGGAATTATCCGTTTGGCAGTCTGTTTTCTTTGTTTTTCCTAATATTACTTTTAACGAGAGTCCAATAAAAACTAGCCCTATCAGGGCTACAGTTAGTATTATAAGTTTAAGAATTGCCATGATAATTTTTATTTACATTAAAAATATTAATCTCTTGCATGCTCATAGCATGTAGCACATTCGTTATTTTTTTTCTTTCCCCAGCACTTAATCTCGTCGTGCCTAGGACAGCTTACACCTCTTTTTCGGAGTTCTTTATTGTGACCAGCAGAGGTTTCTGGAAATTTATGGGTTTTGTGGAAAAGTATTTTTATCGCCATACCAAGTAAGGCTAAGAAAAGAATACCAGCAGCAAGCGCTATTAGTTTTAATATTTCCATTACTTAATTTTTCACAAAAGTAAAATTTGAAATTCACATTATTGATTTTTTAATCAATTTGTGTCCGTCAAGATTTATAAGAACTCCAAATCTTGTTTTATCATTCTGTATTAACAACAGAAAGTTCTTGTTGTTCTTGGAAATTTTAAAAATATTATTAATTTTGTTGAGGAATATAAATTTTATGTAAAATGATTTATTTAGCATATGTAGTTTTTCTTATACTTAATTTAAACCAACCACAACCTATACTCAACGAAACAATTGAGGAATCAGTTAACCAGTTTACCAAAGAGTTAGCAAATAAATACTCGAGTAATTTTAAGGTTAGTGTTGCTATCCTTGAATTTCGCACCTCTTCAAATAAAGTATCTCGTCTCAATCAGTTAATCCAAAAAGAGTTACATCAGTCTATTGCGGCTTACAATAACTTTAAAGTTATCGAGCAGTATAGTGTTAATCATATTTTAGAAGAGCAAGGGTGGAGCTTGGAGAACGCTAATAGTTTTAAGTCTTACTCAGCTATCAATGAAAAATTGTTTAAAAATACGGGTACAATTGCAGATGTGTTTCTTTATGGGATAATATCCTTAGATGAAGAAAATGTGTTCATTACTGGATGTATTGTCCCAGGAGGAGTGATATCTAACGGTTCCAAGAAAACTTTTAAAATTCCAGTTAATAATTTGCCTTCAGATTACTTGGAGAAAGATTGATTATTAAATACAACCTTGATTTGTTAGTTCTTGTTTAGAACAATCTTTTAGTTTTGTTGTTGTGTAATGCAAAAAGTTATTACATAAATTTAGTTGATTATGTCTAAACAGAATACTACGCAATTTTCGAAAGAGGAAATTTTAAACGACTACTATTTGGCTACACTTAGCCGTCAAATTAGTTTGATGGGGCGTAAAGAGGTTTTAACCGGAAAGGCAAAATTTGGAATTTTTGGTGATGGTAAGGAGTTAGCCCAAATTGCTTTGGCAAAATTTTATAAGGAAGGCGATTGGCGCTCAGGCTACTATCGTGACCAAACCTTTATGATGGCCGTTGGGGCTTTTTCAGCCGAAGAATTTTTTGCACAACTTTACGGTCAAACCGATGTTAAGTTGAATCCTGGCAATGCAGGCCGTACTTTTAACAATCACTTTGCTACCCGTAGTTTGAACGAGGATGGTACTTGGAAGGATTTAACCAAGCAGCGTAATAGTACTGCAGATATATCCCCTACAGCAGGTCAAATGCCACGATTGTTGGGTCTTGCATGGGCTTCAAAGTTGTTTAGAGATAATAAGGAATTATCAAAGTATAATAAGTTTAGCAACAGTGGAAACGAGGTTGCATTTGGAACCATTGGCGATGCCAGTACATCCGAGGGCCATTTTTGGGAAACAATAAATGCCGCTGCTGTTATGCAAGTTCCAATGGCTTTAGCAGTTTGGGACGATGGTTATGGAATTTCTGTTCCTCGCGAGTATCAAACTACCAAGGGAAGTATCTCCGAGTTACTTAAAGGTTTCGAGAAAGGTGATAAGGATTCTACAGGCATAATTTTATACAAAGTAAAAGGTTGGGATTATGCAGGGATGATTGCTGCTTTCTCCGAAGGGGTTGAGCGCGCTCGTAAAGAGCATGTACCTGTTGTTTTTCACGTTACAGAGATTACTCAACCTCAAGGTCACTCTACATCGGGTTCGCACGAGCGTTACAAATCCGCAGAGCGTCTTGAGTGGGAAAAAGAGTTTGATTGTAATAGACGATTCCACGATTGGATTGTAAAGGAGAAAATTGCCACAGAGCAAGAGCTTGCTCAGACTGAGCAAAAAGCTATTGATGATGCAAAGATTGCACGCGATAAAGCTTGGGATGCCTTTACATCTCCAGTTAAAAAGGAACGCGATGAGTTAATTAAGATTATCGATAATCGCTCCTGTATGTGTAAACGTGAGCATGTTGATAAAGTAGGAATTATTACGAATCAACTAAAGGCTATTCAGAGTCCTATCCGCAAGGATAACATGAGTGCAGCCAAGAAAATTCTACGTCACGTTTGTACAGACTGTACAATGCGTAGTAAACTTCAAGCCGATTTGAGTGCTTGGTTGGACCGTAACCAAAAGGATGGACATGATAGGTATAGTTCTGATTTGTACTGCGAAACCGACCGTGCTGCATGGAAAATCAAGGAAGTAAAACCAGTATTTTCTGAGAATTCACCAATGGTAAATGGTAGAGAAATACTTCGTGATAATTGGGATAAAGTATTTGAGAAAAATCCGTTAGTAGTTGCATTTGGCGAAGATGTTGGTGGTATTGGTGGCGTAAACCAATCGTACGAGGGAATTCAGGCTAAGTATGGTAAAAATAGAATTACCGATACCGGTATTCGAGAAGCCACCATACTTGGTCAAGGATTAGGCCTTGCTTTACGTGGAATGCGTCCAATAACCGAAATTCAGTATTTCGATTATCTGCTCTATGCGCTTCAAACCATGAGCGATGATGTGGCCACAACTCGCTGGAGAACTAAAGGCGGACAAATGGCTCCAATGATTATTAGCACTCGCGGGCATAGGTTAGAGGGTGTTTGGCACTCTGGGTCCCCTCTTAGTATGGTAATTAACTCAATTCGTGGAATATATGTTTGCGTTCCACGCAATATGACTCAAGCCGCAGGATTCTACAATACTCTGCTCGAATCCGACGACCCCGCTTTGGTTATTGAACCGCTAAATGGTTATCGTTTAAAGGAACGTAGACCCGATAATGTTGGGGAGTACAAAGTGCCACTGGGCATTCCAGAGATTTTAAAGGAAGGAACCGATGTTACGCTTGTAACTTATGGTAGTTGTGTTCGAATTGCGCAGGATGCTGTTGACCAACTCGCTGAATTTGGAATTTCGGTGGAGTTAATAGATGTTCAAACATTACTTCCGTTCGATTTACCAAATATTGTTTTGGAGTCGATTAAGAAAACAAATCGTGTTGTATTCTTTGATGAGGATGTTCCCGGAGGAGCAACTGCATTTATGATGCAGAAGGTGCTTGAGGAACGCAATGGTTATCAGTACTTAGATTCTGCTCCCAAAACAATTACTGCGAAGGAGCACCGTCCTGCTTTCTCAACCGATGGCGATTACTTCTCCAATCCAAATGCTGAGGATGTTTTCGATGGAATCTATCAGCTAATGCACGAGGCCAATCCAAAACGATATCCAAAATTATACTAGAAGTATTTTAACAATAACTCTGACAGGGCTAAAAACCTTGTCAGAGTTTTTGTTTTTTTGTATTAACTATATTTGAAGTTACTGCTCAAACTTTAATTCAGCTTCCTCCATTTTTGCATCATCCGCCTCAATTTTCTTAATCTCTTCGTCGGTGTACTTTCTAATTTTAATGTTGAAAGTAGCCATAAATACACTCATGAATGGGCTAATAATATTGAAAAATGCATAAGGAGCATACGTTAAGGTTGGAACTCCCAGCACAGCCGCTTGCGTTGCACCGCAAGTATTCCAAGGTATCAATGCTGAAGTTACGGTTCCAGAGTCCTCCAATGTCCTACTCAAAAGTTCAGGTTTTAATCCTCGCTTACGGAAAGTTTTTGCAAACATCCGACCTGGTACAACAATTGAAATATATTGGTCTGATGCTGTAACATTAAAGAACAGGCAACTTCCAACAACCGAAGCAACAAGGGAGCCCGTTGATTTTGCAAATCGAATAATGGTTTCAGTTATTTTAACCAATAAACCTGCCGACTCCATAACACCCCCGAAAATCATTGCGGTGAGAATTAACCAAATAGTATTCATCATTCCAGCCATTCCTCTTGTTGTTAGTAATTCACTAATTTGAGGGTTGGATGTTTCTACCGAAACTTGTCCGTACATACTTTTCATTACAGTTATATACGATGCTTTAGCATAGTTGTCTGTAACTCCAGATATTTGCTCAATTATGTGGGGTTGAAGGATTATTGCAAAAACTCCACCAAGTAATGCTCCAAACATAATGGAGGGTAATGGTGGAAGTTTTTTTACGATGACTACTATTAAAAGTACCGGAACTAAAAATAACCAAGGAGATATGTTGAAAGTTGAATCCAACGTGCTAAGAGTATTTGAAATATCGGCGGTACCATCAAATTTATATGTAAACCCAATCACAAGAAAAATGATAAGAGTGATTATTAGAGTTGGTGCGGTTGTGTAAACCATATACCTTACGTGCGTAAATAAATCTGTACCAGCCATTGCAGGGGCAAGGTTTGTTGTGTCGCTTAACGGTGACATTTTGTCGCCAAAGTAAGCACCCGAAATTATTGCGCCGGCAACAATTGCAGGATTGAATCCCAGCGCATTTCCTATGCCTAGCAATGCAACACCAATGGTTGCTACCGTCGACCAAGAACTGCCTGTTGCTAAAGAGACTAAAGCACAGATTACTACAGTTGCAAAAAGAAAAATTTTAGGATGTAGAATTTGAAGTCCATAGTATATCATAGTCGGAACAACACCACTTATCATCCAAGTGCCGGCCAGAGCACCTATTAGCATCAGTATCAATATTGAAGGCATTGAGGCTCCAATGGTTTTTACTATTATACCCCGGACACTATACCAACTATGACCCAAGTAAATTGCAATTACCGCTCCAATGGTAGAGGCTAAAAGCAGTGCTATTTGGTTTGCACCTGAGAGTGTGTCGTTGCCAAAGTAAATAACATTTAACGATAGGAACAGAATAAGGAATATAATAGGTATAAATCCTTGAAGCAAGTTTGGTTGTTTAATTGTTCTGGCCATTTTTTAAAGTTTTTTTTCATGTCGAAGATAGTTATTTAGTTGATTAATACTACTTATCAACATAATTCCATTAAACTTTTACATTGTCTGGCGTCAAATATTTGTAAATAAGATGTTTATTTTGGCATAGTTTTCGATTAGTATAGTTTGGGTTTTAATCTGACATTTTTAAGTTTATCACATAAATCTTACAAAATGGCCACTTCAAAAGAACTAGGATTCGATTTTTTTAAGTTCAATTTTGAGCAAATTCCACCCAAAGGCGGACGCCTTTTAATTGCTCAACCCGAACTGTCCGACCCATTCTTTAAAAGAACGGTGATATTCTTAATCGACCACGATAAGAATGGCTCCATGGGATTTATTATCAACCGTCAACTAAATCTTAGTTTAGGTAATATAATTAGTGGATTTCCTGATATCGATGTAAATATTTCCGTTGGCGGTCCTGTAAGTTCCGAAACAATAAACTTCCTTCACACCTTTGGCGATGTTGTCCCAAACTCCGTTAATGTTGGGAATGGGCTTTACCTCAATGGTGATATTGACGCCATAAAAGGATTAGCAATTGCAGGCAAACTGAATAAGGAGAATTTTAGAGTTTTTATAGGTTACGCTGGTTGGGGTGCTCGGCAACTGAATAAGGAGTTAAAAGAGGACTCGTGGGTAGTTGCCAATTTGGATTCGGCTCAAATGATGAAAGGGCTTTACGATAACTGGTACTTTACTGTTCAGCAACTAGGGAAAAGATTTAAAGCTTGGACTATCTATCCCGAAAATCCTTCCTTAAACTGATTTTGGGAAAGTATACCTATTTAAAGCATCAATAATTTTTTTGCTTGCATTGCAGAAGTAACGGTTCTGCTTTATTCCTAGCACCCAGCGTATTCCGTTAATCGAGTTGGTGAGGAAAACCTCATCGCTATCCATAAGAGCTTTAATGCTAAACGCAACCTGATTGTTGATTTCGTATCCCAATGTTGGGGCAATTTTACACACAACCTCGCGCATTATTCCAGGAATACAACCTTCTGCTAAAGATGGAGTGTAAATGGTGTTACCTTTCACAATAAATATATTTGACGATATTGTTTCGGACACTCTATCCTCATTGTTCAGAATTATGCAATCGTCCAGTTCGTTTGCTTTTCGGTATAAACCAGCCTTTACAAAAAGTAGTGCGTTACAACTTTTTACTGACGAGAGTTTATTTATTGGCTTTTTGATATCGGTGTAAATATCAAGTAAATATCCTTGCTTGTTGAGTTCGTAAAAGGTTGTGCTTAGTTCTTGGGTTTGAATAAGAACTCCTGCATTATTATTGGTTGGTGTGTAAAAACCATCGCTATTTCGGAATACCGTTATTCTAACGCGAGCGTTTCCAAAAAACCGATTCTTATTCAGTAAACGGGTAATAGTGTCGGAGATAAACGTTTCGTTCAAGTAAGGTGGAATATCTATCTCCAAAACCTTCATGCCCTTAATAAGTCGGGCAAGGTGGAGTGGGAGATGTTTGGCCTCTGTGCCGTATGCTAAGATTGTTTCAAAAACTCCATCGCCATATAGAAACGACCTATTGCTAGGGAGCAGCGCTGGGTTGTTTCCATCCAAAATATTTCCATCAATCCAAATGAAGTTTTTTGTAGGCATTAAATTAACCCTTTTTGAACGGCTAAATTTACTGCTTTTTCGAATAATATTGGTTGAATAAGCGGATAGGTTAAATTATCCGGTAAATTTTTGGAGATGTGTATTTCGGCTATTTCACTATCAGGAAGTGGCCCTAACGTAATTTCTTGTGCAATAAAAACTCTTCCAGAACTTTTGGCAACATCAGTCTCAACCGAATAGTCTAATAGTTCAGTAAGGTTGAATTGCAATGCGCCTGTTTCCTCAAATAGTTCCCGTTTGGCTGCATCATTAACCGATTCGTTTGGTTCAATATGCCCTCCGGGCAATTCCCAGGTGGTTCGTTGTTTATTCCGTACAAATATCCAGCCTTCTGCTGTAGTTGCAAGGATTACAACGTATTGATGATTGTTATTCTCGGAGATATTAGATGTGTTTACTTTTATGGTCATCATTTTTTATATCAACTTCAAGCTACTCAAGAAGTGTAATATTAATTTTGGGTTAATCAGCAGTGGGTATATAAACCCAAATACAGCTCCAATAAAGTGTGCATCGTGGTTAATGTTGTCGCCCTCCTTTTTGCTCATGTAGTGTGAGTATGCTAAGTATGCCACGGCAAACACAATCCCCGGGATTGGAATAACCGCCATTAAGTATAAACTCTCGAGTGGGTCGAAGAAAACACAGAAGAAAACAAACCCCGATACCGCTCCCGATGCTCCCACACTTTGGTAGTAGTAGTTATCCTTATGCTTTTTTAGTGTGGTAAGTGTGGCAATTACCACTCCACCAAAGTAAAGTACAAAAAAGTGTAGTATTGGATAATCAATGTAGCCACTTGCCTGAAGTTGCTTAAGCCAATGTTCAACCGCCATCCCAAACGAGTATAGCACAAACATATTTATAAAGAGATGCATGAACCCTGCGTGAACAAAGGCGTGGGTAATAAGCCTATACCATTCCTTGTTTTTGAAAACACGGTATGGGCTTAAAAGCAGCCGTTGCATAAGATTATTCTCGCCAAAGGCATATAGCGATATGGCAACAGTGACAACTATTATAATTAGGGTCATACTTAGTGCAATATTTTGAAAACTAATTCTCGGAGCAGCTCGCCGTGGTCGGTGGAGTTGTTGTTAACTCCCTTCGAGCGCATATCGTAATCGCGGAGTAGCGCAAAAATATCAATACACTTTTTGGGATCATATTTTTTTGCGGCGGTTTCGTATTCGGCTGTGAAAAATGGGTTTACGCCCAATTCGCGGGCAATATTCTCTCGGCTTTTATCCTTTAAAAAATGCAACCGGAATATCTTTACAAAGTACTGATGAATTGCCGATACAGTGAGCACAAATGGATTTGCCGAAGCGTTGTGAGCAAAGTAATCTACAATTCTATTGGCTTTAAGCACATTTTTCTCGCCCAATGCCTTTGTTAGCTCAAAGCGGTTGAAGTCCTTGCTGATGCCAATATTTTGCTCTATGTTTTGACTTGTAATTTGTTTGTTATCGGGTGGAAGAGTAATGATTAATTTCTCCAGTTCGTGCGAAATTTTGCTTAAATCGTTACCCAAGTACTCATTGAGTAGATTTGCTGCAACCAAGTCAATCTTGATATTCTTTTGTTTGAGGTAATTTATAATCCAATCGGGTATTTGGTAATCGTAGAGTTTTTTCGATTCAAAGAAAACACCCTTTTGTTTTGCAAGGTTGGTAACCTTGGTTAGCCTATCGGACTTACCTTTTCCGTCCGATTTAGGTTTGTGGCAAATTACCAGAATGGTCGAGGGTTGCGGTGTTTTAAGGTAAATTTCGAGGTCGGCAAGGTTTTTTATGTTTTGCGCCTCCTTTACAATGATAACCTGATAGTTTGACATCATTGGGAAGCGGCGAGCCGAGTTAATTACATCGGCAATGGAGATATCCTTTCCGTAGATAATTGTTTGGTTGAAAGCTTTTTCTTCTGCTGTTAGCACATTATCGTCAATGTAGTCCGATATTTTGTCGATGTAGTAAGTTTCGTCGCCGGTAAGAAAATAGATGGGCTTAAAAATCTTGTTTTTAAGCTCATCTATAATATTGACGTAAGAGTCGAGTGTTAAGTTCTGTTTTGCCATTTATAATTAGAATCGAAGATGCTTTACCGATTCGCTATTGTTTATTAAGCGTTTCATCGACTCAATTCCAATCTTAATTTGTTCCTCCACAAACAGGTTATCGACCTTTTTATCGCTATCGGTAGTTTTTACACCTTCCGAAATCATAGGCTGGTCGGTAACAAGTAGCATAGCACCCGTTGGAATTTCGTTATAGAAACCAACTGTAAATATAGTAGCTGTTTCCATATCTATTGCCATAGCTCGGGTTAATCGTAGATATTCTTTAAAATTATCATCGTATTCCCATACTCTGCGGTTGGTAGTTACAACAGTTCCTGTCCAGTAGTCGCGTTGGTGATTCTTAATGGTTGACGAAACAACGCGCTGAAGTGTAAATGCAGGTAGTGCAGGCACTTCTGGGGGCATATAGTCATTCGATGTACCTTCGTGGCGAATTGCCGCAATTGGGATAATAAAATCGCCTACCTCATTTTTCTTCTTTAATCCGCCGCATTTGCCAAGGAATAAAACTGCTTTGGGTTTTATGGCACTTAAAAGGTCCATAATTGTTGCAGCATTAGGACTTCCCATTCCAAAGTCAATCATTGTAATACCATCTGCTGTGGCGCAAGGCATATTGGCAAGTGGGTTTACAATTTCAACGTTGTGATATTTGGCAAAAAACTCCAAATAACCCCTAAAGTTTGTAAGCAAAATGTGGGAGCCAAAATCCTCAAGCTTTTGTCCGGTATACCGGGGAAGCCAATTCTCTACAATTTCTTCTTTGGTCTTCATATGTGTTGTTTTAGTTTAGATTCTTGTACTGGTTAAATTGTGTTCTGCAATAAAACATGCTACTTTTTTAATAAATTTTAGTTGCAATATCTATCTTTTTTTGAAAAAATAAATTTTGCAAAGATACTTCTTCCCATTAAAAGCAAAAATAGTGTTTTTAAACATAGTAAGTGGAATTCAAACTTTATTTTGATATAGTATTGCTTGTCAGAGTTTTATGTTTTCAGTTCTTAATGCTTAAATAATCTTAATATTGTAAATATGTAATAAACATCACCTTCGGCTAGGTTTTATAGTATAAACATCTATATATGTTGCTACAAATAATCTTATATATATTTTTGCACTATGAGCGAAATGGTCAAGATACCGCTAAATCTACCTAGTTACTCCTGTAAAACAAGGGTAGTAGAATCGGGATTGCAAATATTTGACCCTATAAGGAAAAAGTATGTGCAACTAACGCCCGAAGAGTGGGTTCGTCAGCATTTTATCAATTATTTGGTTGAGCAATGTGGTGTACCTGCAGGTTTAATTGGTGTAGAGGTCGCTCTGAAATTAAACGCAGTAAACCATCGGGCCGATATTGTAATCTATAGTAAGCAGGGAAATCCTATTGCTCTTGTTGAATGCAAGGCCCCTGAGGTGGAATTAAAAGCCCCTGTTATTGAGCAAATAGGAAGATACAATGTCCATTTTAAGGCAAAGTATCTGTTTATAACAAATGGTTTAAAACATTACAGCGTAATAGTGGATTGGGAGAATAAACAGTTTATGCCATTATCGACCATTCCTAGTTATATTGAAATGATTAGTTAACACAATATCTACTTATTATGAGCAACTTGGAGAAATATTTTGAGAAATTCCGAAACAATATTGTCGGAATCGATGCAACATATAAGACCGTTTATGGTGAGCAAAAGTTAATTTATGCCGATTGGATTGCCAGCGGCAGGCTTTATCGTCCTATTGAGGATAAGATGCTCGACGTATTTGGTCCAATGGTAGCCAATACTCATACCGAGAGTAGTCATACCGGTAAGTTTATGACCGACGCTTACCATTTCGCCTTAAAGGAAATTAAACGTCATGTAAATGCTGGCAAGGAGGATGTTATTGTTACCTCAGGTTTTGGAATGACCTCCTCTATCAATAAATTTCAACGTATACTGGGATTTAAGAATAGCAGTTTTGTATTCGAGAATCCAAAGGAGCGCCCTGTAGTGTTTGTAACCCACATGGAACATCACTCTAACCAAACCTCGTGGTACGAAACTATTGCTGAGGTGGTAGTGGTAGAGCCAGATAATCGTTTAACCGTTTCGCCCGACGAACTCCGCAAGGTTGTTAAGAAATATGCCGACAGACCAATGAAAATTGGCTCGTTTACTGCTTGCAGTAATGTTACAGGTATTAAAACTCCTTACCACGAGCTTGCCAAGGTAATGCACGAGGAGGGTGGTTTGTGTTTTGTTGATTTTGCAGCATCGGCACCCTATGTGGAAATGAACATGCATCCCGCTGACCCAATGATGAAGCTCGATGCAATTTTCTTCTCGCCCCATAAATTTCTTGGTGGTCCTGGTGCTTCGGGAGTGTTGATATTTAACTCGCAGCTTTATAAAAATCGTGTTCCCGACCATCCGGGCGGTGGTACAGTGGACTGGACAAACCCTTGGGGTGAGTATAAGTATATTGATGACATCGAGCGTCGTGAGGATGGCGGAACTCCTGGTTTCCTTCAGGCAATCAGAACTGCTTATGCAATTAGGCTTAAGGAGCAAATGGGTACTGATAATATTCAGAAGCGTGAAGAGGAATTGGTTGAACTTGCATTCGAGAAAACTAAAGGAATTCCTGGTTTGCACATTTTGGCCGATAATTGCAGGAATAGGATAGGGGCAATATCTTTCTACATGGAGAATATTCACTATAACCTTGTAGTTACTCTGCTTAGTGAGCGTTACGGAATACAAATGCGAGGTGGATGTGTTTGTGCCGGAACTTATGGTCACTTCTTGTTGAATGTAACCAAGGAGCAATCGCACAAGATTACCGATATGATTAATCACGGCGATTTATCGGAAAAACCAGGTTGGGTACGTTGGTCAATTCATCCAACCACAACCAATGCAGAGGTTGAGTATATTGCCAATGCTTTGAGGGAGATTGCTAAAAATGCTAGTATTTGGAAGGAAGACTATACATACTGCAAACACTCCAACGAGTTTTGCAATAAGAATCCTGAGGCCAGAAAATTCTGGACCCCAGTTCAGGAGCATTTCAATTTAGATTAGCTTTTAGGAACCCGAGGTTTTGGGTTGAGGAGCTGGAGCATCACTTCATCTTCCCAACCTTCCCTTGTTTTTAGCCACGATTTTTTAACTCCAACCTTTTCGAAGCTTTTGTTTTCGAACAATTGTAGACTAACTGTATTGTTTGCCGAGATATTACAGTAAAGTTGGTTTAGCTGAATAATTTCGAAACTGTATCGGATAAGTAGGCTTAATGCCTCCGAGGCATAACCTTTTTGCCTATGTTCTTTGTTGGAAATAAGAATTCCAAGCCCAGCACGTTGATGGTAAGGGTCAAAATCGAAAAGGTCAATTAAACCCACAGGAAAGTTCATTAACGAACTCTGATTTTTTGCCTCAATAATCAACCTGAGTTGCTTGGTTTCCCATATATCAAGGTGTGCGGTTTCTATATATTTTTTAAGAACAAAACGTGAAAATGGAGTAATGGTGTTGCTTACAGTCCATATCTCCATGTTGTTCTCCCAATTGTAAAGTGTTTCAATATCAGTTGGTTCTGGAGCCCTCAGTTTTACAACACTATTTTCCAGAATATTCTCTGTCATCCAGTTTGTTTTGTGAATTACTTGAATTTAACAATCATTGCGTTAGGGTATCCCAGAGGGTTTATCTTTTCTAGGTTCGATTGTGCCTGTTCTTTTGAACTATATGTACCAAAATAATACCTGTAAATTCCATCGGTTCCCTTTTGTTCAGTTGGCACAACACCTTTAAATGCACTTTTTTCAACAGGAGTTTCGCTGGTCATTAGCAGAATAGTATAAACAGTCTTAGCATTTTCCCTAATACTAAATTCATACTTGACTAACCTGCGAAGTTCAACCTCGCTAACCAAACTTGCATTTGGGAAAAACTCAACCACCTTGTTAAGAGTCGAAATAGCTTTGGACTTGTTCTCAAAACTGCCAATGTTTAGATAAAATGCAGTACCAATATCTGTTCTGGTTGAGTACATATCTAACTCACGCTCAACGTTCTTAATACTTTGATTGTTGATAGAATCACCAGTTCTAGCAATAAGAATGGTATAGGTTAAGTTCTGAGGTTTAAGATTCTCAGGAACATCAACATTATCTATCTGTATGCTTTTGTTCCCACTTATAATTTTAATGCTTGCTCGGCGATTCAAACATCTTCCAGCCGGATTATCGCTACCATCGGGGTTAATATTCGATGCAATGCTCGACAATGCTCCTAAGCCTTTTACAATAAACCTTCGTTCATCAATGCCTTTGGCTACTAAATATTCCACTACAGATTTTGCACGTTTTGATGATAGTTTTAGATTGTAGGTAGGAGAACCCTTGCTATCGGTATGTCCAATCACTTCTATATAAAGTTGAGGATTTGCCTCCATCAAACTATAAACTTTCTCAAGTTCAAATTTAGAGTCGCGAGAAAGCGTGTAGCTATCGAAATCGAATAGAATATTCTTGAGTTTTAAAGCAAGGCCTTGCGAGACTATTTTGGATACAAGGGTAAGTTCTATGTTAAAGTTTTTTTGCGAGTGGGTTTCTGGAATATATAAGTTTACAGGTTCCATTGTGTAGTTTCGGCTTGTAGCTTCCAGCACATAATTTCCTGGAATAATTTTAGTTGTAAAATCTCCCAATAAACCTGTAGGGTTTACTTGTGCGAAAACAGATGAATCGCTAATGTTTTTTATGGTTATAAGGATGCTATCTGAGTTAATTTCGGCATTATCAGAAAGTACAGTTTTGCCAAGTAAAGTGATATACTTTTGAACTATGGCAGGCTTGATATCAACCTTGTATATCTCATAAAAAGTAATTAAATCCTTACTTACAAGTGGCATTAAACCCGATGTGCTATCGAGCGGAAAGTAGTAGAATTCATCGTCGGGTGTGTTTATTGGGTAGCCCATGTTAATTGGAGTGGACCATTTGCCGTTTGGTAGTAGTTTGGAGTAGAAAATATCAAAACCTCCCATTGAGTTATGTCCCTGCGAAGCAAAGTAAAGAGTTTCTCCATCACTGGAGAGTATTGGTGATTCTTCGTTGTAAGGTGTGTTAATGTCCGAAAGATTCCTAATGTTACCCCAGGAGCCGTTGGGCATTAAATCGGCCATATAAATGTCAATACCGCCTAATCCGCCCTTCCTGTTTGATGTAAATAGCAATGTTTTATCCTTAGCAGCAAAGGATGCAAAGGTTTCCCAATCTTTTGAAGATATTCCGTTGTTGAGTTTTTTTACTGGTTGCCACTTACCGTTCACCAAGTTAGAGTAGTAAATACTACCAGTTGTTACATCGTTTTTGAATAGCAGAAGTTGTGTTCCGTTTTGGTTAAGTGCAGTTGAATAAACCTCACCTTCAATGGCCAGTTCAAGTGTAATGTTTTTGGGGGTACTCCATTTATCTTGCTCTTTGGTGCAGTAAAAAATTCCGCTATAAAACTTCTCCTTAACTGTAAAAATCATCGATTGTCTATCGCCCGAAAGGGTAGGGTAGTTGCAATTTTTGTTTCGTTCTGCAAAAGGAATTACTTTTTCAGTTTCAATTCTAATAGGAGTTTTTAAAAACTCCCTAGCGTTTTCGCAGGCCTTTATTTGCTGATTAACGTAATCTAAATTGTAAATATCCTTAACATCGAGCCTTTCTTTAAACTGAGAGAAAACTTCTAGTGCCTTATCAAGCATATGGTTTACCATGTATGCTTCTCCTAGGTTAAAAAGTGAAACAGGAGGGGCTTGTGTTTCTTTGTAAGAACCCTCATTATATTTTGGGTTAATGCTTTTTGTCGCATTTTCAAGGTAGGGTATTGCTTTACTTTTTAGCCCTGGAATGTTTAGGTAACATTGCCCAAGCCTATAGTTTACATTGGCATTGGTTGAATCCATTCTATACAATTTCTGGTACAGAGGAAGGGCTTCGCGGTAATCCTGCATTAGAATGTAGTATTCGGCATCGGTAAACGTTTGCTTGAACAAATTACTTTGGGCAAGCAGTGAGTTAAACGATGAGAGAAACACTAGAATCGTAATCAGAAATTTTATGGGTAATCTTCTATTCATTGATTTATTGATGATTTGCATTGTAACTCAGGTATAATAGGCTTTCTGAAATAATTCATCTAAAGGAACAACTTCCTTATTAAAAGCAAATTTAACATAAATTCAATAAACTGATTAAAAAACTTTTCCACAGTATTTAACCCCAACCATTTTGTTAAAAATAAGAGCCAAATTTGTTGAGGATAAAAAGGAAAATCTTTACTTAAGAATTTTTTGGTGGGTTTTGAATTATTATTAATTTTGTTTATATAATTAACATTATAGATTAATCTAAAATATATTAGAAATGATAAAAAGTTTATTATTTGTTTTTTTGGGAACTATTTCTATGTTTAGTGTTGCTCAGCAGAAAGTAAACTATTCTTATGATAACAACGGAAATAGGGAATCTAGGATTATAACATTAAAGGCTACACCACAAAATACTGCGGTTGGTAGTAAATTAGACTCTTCGATAGTTAATAAATATGAACAACCTGTAGAGAATATTATAGTAGAGCCTCGTGTTTACCCAAATCCTGTTCATACAACTTTGTTTTTTGTTCCTCAAGGAAATAGTAATGGGATAAAATTGAATGTCTTACTAGTTGATTTGACGGGAAAGGTGGTTTATAGAGCCGTGAGTCAAAGTAATAGGTTAGAAATAGATGTTTCAAACTTAACTCAAGGTGTATATATCCTCAAGGCATTTGGAGATAGAAAAAATTATTCATGGAAAATTATTAAAGAGTAAGAAACTCTCAAATCTAATTATTCAATATTATTCACTATGAAGAAGTATATTCTACAATACATATTGTTGGGTTTAATTACTTTGTTATTTAATAGCAATTTACGCTCTCAAATAAATACTAATTTACCAGTTGGCAGTTTGTCAGGTAGTTATTCTGTAAATCAAAACGGAGCAGTTACTTATTCTATTCCAATTGAAATACCTGCAGGAAAAGGTGGGTTAACTCCACAAATCTCTCTAGTTTACAATAGTCAAGGAGGGGATGGTATTTTAGGTGTGGGTTGGAGTATTTCTGGAACTTCATCTATTGCTAGAACACCTCAAACCTACGTTCATGATGGCCTGTCTTATGGAATTACTTTAACAAGTAACGATAGGTTTTCACTTGACGGGAACAGATTGATGCTTACCTCTACTGGGGTTGCTTATGGAGCTGATGGAGCAACCTATGGAACTGAATTAGAAACATTTTCAAGAATAACATCATACGGCAGTCCTGAGCCTTATTGGTTTAAAGTCGAAACAAAGGATGGGCGTGATCTTTTCTATGGAATTAATGAAGATGCAAGGTTGAGAACTCATGGTGTTTGGAAAATATTTAACTGGTTATTATCTCGTATAGATGACAAAAGAGGCAATCAAATATTTTTTTATTACAACAATGGCTATGGTGAAGCCTCTCTGGATAGGATAGAATATTCAGGTATTCAGGTTAGATTTAATTATGAAACTAGACCAGACCAAAACAAATTTTTTATTGCCGGAGGTGAATTAAAACAAAGTCAACGATTAATTTCATTAGAAATAAATGTTGCGGGTACCAAACTTAAAGAGTATAAGTTTACCTATGTAGAGGGCAACAAAAGCAAGTTGTATTCAGTTACAGAATTTGGAAGGAACGGAGAACAGCTTAATCCTACAATAATTGATTGGGGTGCTGTAAAGCCAAGTTTCTCCGAAAGTAATTCATTTTTAGTTGAAAGTGGACGATCAAAGCGTTATTACTTTGGTGATTTCAATGGAGATGGAAGGTGTGATTTTATATTAACATCAGGTAAGAGTGAGGTGGGTGCTACTCACGATAAGTGGGATTTATACTTGGCAAACTATGATGGAACTTATTATACAAAGCAAACAGGTGGAACTTTAAATTCCGATTTTAAAGGGTTTTATGTTACCGATGTTAACAATGATGGCAAGATGGATGCGCTTATGCGTAAATCCGTCAAATATACTTATTGCTGTATCCCCTGTGAAAGTGGAGGGACTTTTCCTATAGAACAAGCTATCGGGTCAGGAAATGATGTTGAAGTAATACTAGAAGAGCGCGCCTCTTCGGAAGAGAAGATGATTGTACTACCTCCTGATGATCCAGATCCTAATTGCTGTCAAGCATACTGCTCCTACAATAGGGAATCATTTTTCTTTTACACCTATAATGGTACCTCAATGGTGAGGGGAAGTCAAAGTTACGATATAGTATTAGAAAACTCTCCAACTGATATTATAATGTATACTGGACAAGACTTTGATGGTGATGGAAAGTCTGATTATTTGATTCTAGATAAAAATAAGAATTACAAAAGTTTAAGACTTTCGAGTTCATACGTTCAAGCACCTCCTAGTTTTAATACACCCAACAGTGTTGATTTTTTAGATTTTAACGGCGATGGAGCTACTGATATAATGTTGATTAAGGATGGTAATTGTAAAATACTTTCCGTAAACAACCTAACTCGTAAACTTGATGTAATTTATGAATCGGGGTTTCCTACTAAATGGCATCGTATATTTTTGGGCGATTTTAATGGTGATGCTAAAACAGATATACTCTCTTATACTTATACTGGAGATAAGACATGGAGAATTAGCTTTTCCAATGGCACCGGCTTTGCTTGGCCCTATGTTGAAGATCTACCATTATTGAAAAAGGATCCTGAAAAAGATGACTTAGACAATAATGTATATGTACAGGATTTGAATAATGATGGGAAAGATGACATTCTTGAAGTATATTCTAATTTTGTAAATGGCATAGCCTCAGAAGCAACTTATAATTATTTTATCAATAATGGTAATGGCTTTTTTACAAAAGAATCTCTTGTTACAGGACTTTCAAGTCATAAAAATAATGTGTCTTTTTTTGATAGAGATGGAGATGGAATCGTTGATTTATTAGATCGACAGGGTTTTTTGAATGAACCTTTTAAAACTATTTTTTTCCATAAAGAAGAAAGTACAAATTTGGTAAGCTCTATAACGGATGGGTTTGGAAGGAAACTCAGTATTACCTACAATACCCTACCCAAAATCTCAGGTTCTAGTTATACTTCAGAAATAGGGCTAGCATTCCCATTAATGAACTTCAATGGAGCGTTAAATGTTGTTACAAACACAAGCAGTAGTTATACAGGACTTGAAACAACATCCATTAATTACAAGTATACCGCTGCAATTATTCATAGACAAGGGAAAGGTTTTTTGGGATTTAAAAAGTTTACCCAAACCAATCAGCTGACGGGATTAAGTTCGAGCACTGAAATAGAGATTATGCCTACAGTATTTTTACCAATGGTAAAGAAAGTTGATGTAACCCTTGGCGCTCAGAGTGTGAGTAGTACGCTAAATACGAATATCATAAAAAATCTTGGCAATAAACGGTTCTTTACATATATCGAGAAACAATCAATAACTGATGCTTTGAAAGGAATTACCAATACCGTGACTCACACTTACGATAGCGAAAATTGCGGAAATATAACCAAGATTGAAACTCAGTATGGTAATGATCTGAAAGAAACTGTTGTTAACACTTATACTAAAGTAGAGGCTTGGTGCAATTCAAAACTTCAGACTGCAACAATTACACGCACGCGAACTAAACCTGCAAGTTCGCATACTGCCAACTATACTTATTCGTATTATGCTAATGGATTGCTTCAGAGTAAGAACGGAATGGGATTAACAAAAACCTTCGCGTACGATAGTTATGGGAATATAACCTGCCAAAGCACTTCAGGGACAGGCGTTACTGGTGTGAGAAAAGTATCGTATAAGTATAACTCTACAGGAAGAAATGTTGAGGAATATTCCGATGAAGCTAATGCTGTTACACGATACACTGTTGATCCAATTACAGGTTTAACCTTAAAAAAAACGTTACCAAACACAAAAACAATTTCATACGAGTATGATGGATTTGGAAGGTTGATTAAAGAGATCTCTCCAACTGGAGTAACAACAACCTATGGATTAGAGTGGGACAGTAGCACATCTAAGGCTCTAACTAAGAGTAAAGTAAAAGTAGGAACAATGCCTGAGGCGTCCACGTGGTTTGATGCTTATGGTAGGGTTGTAAAAACTCAAAACCCAGGATTTAATGGTGATTTATTAACAACTACCACATACAATTTCAAGGGTCAAAAGCAGAGTGTTACTAAACCCTACTATTCTGGTGAGAGCACCAAGACAACGAATTATGAGTATGACTCATTTGGAAGAGTTGTAAAGGAAACAATAGAGGGACTAGTTACAAATTACACCTATGATGGAAACACCACCATTGTTAAATCGCCTCAAGGTGAGACTGTAACGAAAACTGATGCTTTAGGGAATGTTATTGAATCGAAAGTAAATGAGCAGTTGGTTTACAATACTTACAACGCTATGGGTAAGGTAATTGAAATTAGACCTCAGTGGGGAGCTTCAGTAAAAATGGAATACGATAACAATGGTTTTCAAACAAAACTTATTGATCCATCAGCAGGTACAAATACTTTTCAATATAATGCACTCGGAGAACTATTGGAGGAGACAAATGCAAAAAATGAAAAATGTAGCATAACTTATGATAACTTTGGCAGAATAGTTACAAAAAGTTGGCCTGGCTTCAGTTTAACATATCAATACCATTCAAGTGGAGGAGGAGTTGGAAATGTAAAACAGATTGCTGCGGGAAACATTATTGAGACTTATGAATACGATTCTTATGGACGTCTCGATAGTGTGATGATGAGTGGAGTGGGCACTGGAAGTTACTCATACAAGTATACGTTCGATTCCTATGGTAACACAACAAACATTAGGTATCCTGGAGGGCTAACCGTAAACCAAGCATACCGTAATGGTTACCTTGAGGAAATTAAAACTGCAACGGGTGATGCTATATGGAAAGCCAGCAGCATGAACTCCTCTGGCATGGTCACTGAATCTATTTATGGGACAAATGTTTCACAGTTAAATTCGTTTGACAAATATGGATTTCCGACATCCATTAAAACGACTGCTTTGGGTAGTTTAGTCCAACAGTTTGACTACGGTTTTGATGTTGCTAAGGGAAATCTATCTTGGCGTAGGGATGTAAAACATGGTTTGACCGAAAGTTTTGGTTACGATGGTTTGAATAGGCTTACATCATCGACTCCATCAAATACAGGTATAGCAAGTAATTACACATTCGTGGAGAATGGCAATATAACAACAAAATCAGGCATAGGTGAGTATGAGTACACCAATACTGCGAATGTTTATGCTCTTACCGGTGTAACTGGCGAATTGGCAACCATTCAGCCTGAAGCGCAAGGAATCACTTACACCCCATACAACCAGCCCAAAGAGATTATTAATGGAGATTGGAAGGCCATCTTTGAGTATGGTCCTGATTTAAATCGAAGGGAAATGAAGCAATATCAAGGTGAAACTTTAAAGGAGACTTGGATTTATTTTGGAGGCTTTGAGGAAAAGCGCTTGCCTAGTGGTGAGATTTATCAGCACTGCTACATCAGTAGCCCCAATGGCCAGGTCGCCTTATTTAGGAAGAAAAATAGCGAGAACTATACCCCGTATTTTATCCTAAAAGATCATTTAGGCTCCATAACCGCCTTGCTTAACACATCGGGGGGTATTGAACAAGAGTATAGTTACGATTCTTGGGGAAGACCACGGAACCCAATCGATTGGAGTTATAACGGACTAGTTTTAAATACTTATACTAACAGAGGGTATACATTCCATGAGCACCTCAGTAACGTTGGCCTTGTAAATATGAACGGACGGCTATACGACCCGTTACTTGGGCGTATGCTAAGCCCCGACAACCATGTGCAGGCCTCAGGTTTAGCTCAGAATTTTAATAGGTATAGTTACGCAATGAATAACCCGTTGGTATTTACAGACCCCAGTGGGGAATTCCTTGCACTTCCATTTATGGCATTGGTAACTATTACAGAGACCTTAAGCAATGCAATTAACGGTTATGGCTTTGATCCTATAAAGTCGTTTAATACAGCAACAAATACAGCATCAGCTATTAGCAATTGTGCTCGTGTCCCCTTGGGTTCATCATTTAGCATAGGGCTGGATCCCTTAAATTTTGGAATATCATTAAATCACACGTTCAAAGAGGACGGTATGTTCTCAACAAGTAGCAGTTTTGGCATTAATCCTTTTGGGTTTTACTACAGTACCAGCATGGTAATAGAACTAGGCGATGCTCAACTGGGCTTTGGTTTGGGAGGTGGTAACAATACCACCTCGTTTGGAATAAGCGCAAAGTATAATGGCTATGGATTAGGGTATTACCAAACAGCATACGGAGGTGCAAATAGCCAATTAGTTGGAGGTATTAACGTTTATTTGAATAATGTTTCCATAAGGCTTGAGAATGATTTCTTGGCATTCAAGGGAGAAGATCGCTGGAGATCAAATGCTTTAGAGGTAAGTGTTGGTAATTTTTCAATTGGAACACATCTTTTTAACAATGATCCGAAGGGTGAATGCAATGGAGACATTAATGATTGCGTCGATTTGTCAAATGCATTCAGGACAAGGAAAGGAATATTTGGAACATGGAAAATCGGAAAAACTTATTCTAGTCCTTTATATCTTGGTTATAGATTTGGAAACTCATACAGTAGGATTGGATATAGTCACCCCATTTTTCAGAATATTACTCAAAACTTCACACATAGGCATGGATTCTTAGGCTTACCATTTGGCTATCAGAATCTATATAAAGATTATTCATCTTTCCAATATGGTCTGTATGTTGATGGTGGATATTATAATCCGTATTCTATATGGGGGAAATAATTATGAGATATTTTATATTGCTAGTAATTTTTTTTGCTGGTTGTGGTATTGTTAATGTACCTGTTCAAACAAGAGATAGTTTCACTAAATGTTATTGTGAGAAAAGCATAGGAATTGATTCTTTGATTAATATTAATGGTGTGTACGTCGATAGCAAGAGTTGGAGCAAAGAACCGACAATTAGTTCCTTTGATTCTATGGGGCATGTCTTTATATTTTACAGCAATGGATTTTTCCTAAAAGATGCATGTATTAGTTGTTTCCTTTCGAATAAGACAAAATACAATGGAGGTGGGGAATGGGGGCTTTTCTCTATTCATGGAGATACTATAAAAGCGCAATTCATTGAACCACCAGGGTGTATGTCTTGGAGCAAGGGTGAGATCTGGTTTGAAATTATAGATAAACAAACTATTCAACTGTTATACATAAAATACTATGATGCTATTACTGAAATTGAAGTGAAAAATCATTTAAGCAAAAAGAATGGCGACATTTCAATATATAAGTTTTTACCGTTAGCCGACATTCCAGACTATAACAAATGTTGGTTAATCAAAGAGCGTTGGCTTTGGTGTAATGGTCTTGAATATGAAAAATGGAAAGAAAAAAAATGATTTAATCATAAAAGTTCTAGTTACATCGAAAACGCCTCTTTTTTCTGATTAATAAAACAATAATCTATTATGGCTATAAAAATTTCCAATATAATCAATGGCTTCCATAAGATGAGAAAGAATATCCAATTTATTAGAGTCATTGTTTTAGTTGCGATAGCTGTATGTCTTTATAGTTGTAAGATGCTTCAATATACAGGATCGTACTATTATGAGAATATTTACAATTTCTCATATAATACCGTTGATAGCGCTTGTAAAATATTTTCCAAAAGAGTCTTAGAGTACCAGATCCCCGATAGTATTGTACTTGATGCTATAAATAAAAGTACAGACTCTATTTATAGACGGAAAATGAAAACATTACAAATCACTAAGGTATATTATCCATATGAGCCAAGTATTATGAAGCCATACTATGTTTGCTGGTCAGCACGTATGCAATGCTACTATATTTATACAGTTGCTGATAGAGGAAATTATTCAATACTTATTTTAGATTGGATAAAAAAGGGTACTTGGCATTCTAAAGCTCTTTTCCCAAAAGACTTAAATGATTGGGAAATTAATAGATTCAAAAATGATTTTATATCTATTGTTATATCTAACATTGATTCTATTTTAATTGAGATGAAATGCAAGGCTTTAAGTGAGCAATAGGAATATTGGAGAAATTCTCTAGAGTTTATGCCCCATTACCATACGAAATGTCTTTTGTATTAATGAAATAGCGAGTATTGAAAAAATAGGTGAAATGTGTTGAAATTTTAAATTTCATAAAAAGGAGTTCCTTTTATAAATTTTGCTGTTTAAGATGGAGTTTTTGTAATAGAGATAGGACGATATAATTGCTATACGCTGCAATCGTGCAACAAGTACTGATAAAAAAGGAAAACTACAATTTTGGGTTTTCCTTTTTTGTATTTAATATTTCTCACCAGCTTCCGCCAGCACCGCCACCGCCAAAGCTGCCGCCACCGCCACCGCTAAATCCTCCGAAACTTCCAGAACCTGATGAGAAATTTCCGAATCCACTTCCTCTGCCACTTCCGCCCAACATGCTCAGAGCAATCCAGAATGGAACGCTCTTTCCTAAAGAACTTGAGTTTGTTCGGTTGTGCTTGCCCATCGACAGGATTATTATTAAGAAAAAGATTACGATAAAAATAATTCCTGCTATTGGCGATTCTTTACTTTTATATTCATCGGCAGTGTATAGACCTTGTGCCAAATCTATAATTACATCGGTTGCTTTGTCCAAACCTTTTAGGTAGTTGTTTTGCTTAAAGTAAGGAATCATCTCTTGGTCAACAATCCTGTTAGTAATAGCATCGGGTACAACCCCTTCCAGTCCATAGCCAGTTGCTATAAATGCCTGACCTCGTTCATTGCCTACTTTGGGTTTAACAACTATAACAATGCCATTGTTCTTGCCTTTTTGTCCAACACCCCATTTTTCACCAATTCTAAATGCAAAATCGGATACATCGTAACCGAGTAGGTCGTTTACAATAACAATATAAATCTGTGTTGATGTTGTGTCGTGGTATGCCCTAAGTTTTCCTTCCAGTGCAGTCCATTCGCTTTCCGAAAGCAATCCTGCAAAATCGTTTACTAAACGCGGGGGATTCATTGGTTCAGGAATATTCTGACCTTGAACCTGACTGCTAACGAATAGTGCTAAAACTAGAAGTATTTTGCTAAATATTTTGTTCATTGTTTTCTGTTGTTTTGGTTCGAATATTTAGTATTTGCACTATCCAAATGAGATGTTGTTGTCAAGTTCATTGATATCGTCATCTTTGTATGGAAAATACTTTTTTAACTGTTCTCCAGCCAAAGTAATTCCAGTAACAAGACCTTCGGCAAGGTTGTTTTCCTTGAACTTATCGAACATCACCTGCTTGGTGTTTTCCCAAAAATTCTCAGGAACCTGTGCATTTATTCCGGCATCTCCCAAAATAGCAAACTTATGGTCTTGGATTGATAGGTAAAACAGAACTCCATTCCTCAGTTTTGTTTTATGCATTTTAAGCATAGCAAATGTTTTGGCTGCTTGGTCGAGCACATCACCTTTACAGGTTAAATCTATATGCACCCTTATTTCGCCCGATGTATTGAGTTCTGCTTCCTCAATGGCATCAACAATTTGTTTTTGTTGGTCGGGTGTAAAGTAGTCTTTGGGCTTCATTTTTATTGTTTATTAATTAGACTACCCGATTTTGTTGTAAAATCGAATAGCCTAATAATCCGTTTTTTCTAGAATTTTACCTCAGGAGCTTTTTCTGCTCCAGCTTCGGCTTCAAAATAGTTTTTCTTTTCGAAACCAAATATACTTGCCCAAATGTTTTTAGGGAATTTACGGATGTAAGTATTGTAATCTTGAGCAACTTCGTTGAACTTTCTTCTTTCAACAGCAATTCTATTTTCGGTTCCTTCAAGTTGTGCTTGCAAATCAAGGAAGTTTTGGTTGGCTTTTAGGTCAGGATATTGCTCCACAACTACCATTAATTTAGATAATGCACTGCTTAACTCACCTTGTGCTGCCTGAAATTGTTTTAAACTTTCTGCATTCAAATTTTGTGGGTTGATATTAACCTGAGTCGCTTTGGCTCTAGCCTCAATTACTTTTGTGAAAGTTTCTTGCTCGTGTGCAGCATATCCTTTCACAGTGTTAACTAAGTTTGGAATAAGGTCTAATCTGCGTTGGTAAACGTTTTCAACATTTCCCCATTGCGATGTTACGGCCTCATCCTTAGTAACCATATTGTTGTATGAGCCTTTAATTGATGAGTAAAGAATGATAACCAAAAGGGCAATAACCCCAACAATAATCCATGTTTTGTTAATTTTCATAGTCGTATTTTTTAATTTTTAGTTTTATCCAGCAAATCGTTCAAATTTAAGTTAAAATTTGACAGGATAACATATGCCTACTTACTAATCAAAAAGTATGCTGAATTATTTTTTCTATGTTTTTTAATAACTTTTTTGGCTGTCCGAAATCGATTTAAATATTGTAATTTTGTGTCACTAACGAAAAATAAAAGCACTATAAACGATATGACACGCGAGGAGTTTCAAAAGCAAATACTACAAGGGATTCCATCGGAAATCCCTGCTGCAAAATCATGGGATAATTCAGTGAACCATGCACCAAAACGCAAGAAAATTTTAACTGTCGAAGAAAAAAAGTTGGCGCTTAAAAATGCCCTTCGCTATTTTCCGCCAAAACAGCATGCCGTTTTGGCAGGAGATTTTGCCAAGGAACTCGAAGAGTTTGGTAGAATTTATATGTACCGCTACCGTCCCGATTATAAAATCTACGCACGAAATATTTACGATTTTCCACATAAATCTATTCAGGCTGCATCTATTATGCTGATGTTGAGTAATAATCTCGACTATGCAGTTGCTCAGCATCCCCACGAATTGATTACCTATGGAGGAAATGGTGCTGTATTCCAAAACTGGGCTCAGTACTTACTTACCATGAAGTATTTAGCCGAAATGACCGATGAGCAAACACTTGTGCTTTACTCGGGTCATCCAATGGGACTTTTCCCTTCGCATAAGGATGCTCCAAGGGTTGTAGTTACCAATGGAATGATGATTCCTAATTACTCTAGCAAGGACGATTGGGAGCGTTTTAACGCGCTTGGTGTTACACAGTACGGGCAAATGACCGCTGGGTCGTTTATGTACATTGGCCCACAGGGGATTGTGCACGGAACCACCATCACTGTTATGAATGCAGGGCGTAAACGCTTACAACCTGGCGAAACCGATTTGCGCGGTAAAATATTTGTATCGTCTGGTTTAGGCGGTATGTCAGGAGCTCAGCCAAAGGCTGCCGTTATTGCAGGTGTTGTTGGTGTAGTTGCCGAAATTAACCCAAAAGCCATGGAGGTTCGCCATAGCCAAGGTTGGGTTGATGAGGTGTTTACTAGTTTAGACGAGATGATTCCTCGTATACGCCAAGCTTCGGCTAATAAAGAGGCGGTTTCGTTGGCATACCTTGGGAATATTGTCGATTTGTGGGAGCGTTTAGTTAAGGATAATGTTCATATTGATTTGGGTAGCGACCAAACCTCGCTTCACAACCCATTTGCAGGAGGTTACTATCCCGCAGGTTTGACTTTTGAGGAGTCGAACAAAATGATGGCAGAGAATCCAGAGTTATTTAAGGAGAAGGTTTATGAGAGCTTACGCCGTCATGTAAAAGCAGTTAATGCCATGGCCGCAAAGGGAATGTATTTCTTTGATTATGGCAATGCATTCCTATTAGAAAGTAGTAGGGCAGGAGCAGATATACTAAAGCCTAATGGAGATTTTATCTATCCATCGTATGTTCAGGATATAATGGGACCAATGTTTTTTGATTATGGATTTGGTCCATTCCGCTGGGTTTGTACATCGTCAGACCCTGACGATTTGGCAAAAACCGATGCAATAGCATTGGAGGTTCTTGAGAATATTGCAAAAACAGCACCGGCCGAAATTCAAGGTCAACTACAGGATAATATCCATTGGATACGTGAGGCTGGACGAAATAAACTAGTGGTTGGTTCTCAGGCTCGTATTCTTTACGCCGATTCAGAAGGGCGTATTAAAATTGCAGAGGCATTCAACAATGCAATTCGCAATAAAAAGATTTCTGCACCAATCGTGCTTGGTCGCGATCACCACGATGTGTCAGGAACAGACTCTCCATACCGCGAAACATCAAATATTTACGATGGTTCACGCTTTACTGCCGATATGGCAATACATAATGTTATTGGCGACTCCTTCCGTGGTGCTACTTGGGTATCAATCCACAATGGCGGTGGAGTTGGCTGGGGCGAAGTAATCAATGGTGGTTTCGGTATGACACTGGATGGTTCCCCTGAAGCCGACCGTAGGTTAAAAATGATGTTACTTTGGGATGTTAACAACGGTATTGCTCGCAGGAGTTGGGCTCGTAATAAGGAGGCAATGTTTGCAATTCAGCGCGAAATGGAACGTACTCCCTTACTGAAAGTTACAATACCAAATATTGCAGACGATAGTATAATTAATAATGTGGTGAAGGAGTAATCCTTCACCCATTTAATTCTATTAAGATGAAAGCAAAGAGTTTTTTTTACATTGTGGCTATATCTATTTTCGTATTTGGGTGTGAGAAATACGATGGTTCAAATACTATTGTAGGAATTTGGCAATGTAAAGAAATAACCTCTAATGGCATTTACAAAGTTTACGATGTTAGTATTGAGCCCGATGGGAAAAATGATTCTACAAGGTTTTGGGTATTTAACTTCTATAATGTTGGAATGGATTTCAAGACTTTGATTTCCCTTGATGATTCTACATTTACTATTCTATCAAGTAATTATTCACAGTATAATATTCAAGGTACTGGCAAATTTCATAAAAAACCATTTTCAATAGACTGGGTATATAGTATTAGTGGTGATCCGAATGTGCAAGCGCATTTCGAAAAACCTTAGTCGAACAATAATGAATATGGCCGATTAATTGTTCCTTTCATCGCGGCAAGATTTATGTTTCTAGCATAACGGAACGATTCTTTTCCTTCGAAGAAAATTAGCAAGGATGGGAATGTGAATACGGTTAACTTACCACATAAATCCATAGATTCATTTGCATTTATCACAAAGAGAGGAAGTTTTGGGAAATTGCTATTAAGCATCTCTTCGAGTTGAGGTAATAGAACTTTGCAAACTCCACAGGCCTCCGAAT
>Ga0116157_10000353_pt1 | contig 48638 bp, 43 predicted proteins | sample AD_UKC048_MetaG_FD_89882 | JGI IMG/M metagenome (GOLD analysis project Ga0116157, IMG submission 89882) | Active sludge microbial communities of municipal wastewater-treating anaerobic digesters from USA - AD_UKC048_MetaG | ecosystem: Engineered > Bioreactor > Anaerobic > Digestate | place: USA... | reverse complement strand
ATTTGTACTTAAAAGAAATGGAGTTTAGATTTAACCACCGGAAAGACGATAATTTGGCTAAAACTATTAAAAAAATTATCAAAAAATATTACTAATTATTTGTCTGTTCTAGACAAGCACCTATTTTAAAAATAGAATTACCCAAAAAGATAGCTGTGTCTTTGTAGCTTTATCAAAAAATAAAATTATCGGCTACCTATGTGGTGGACTTATCAAACCCAATATTTGTCGGGGGTCACTGCCCAGCGCTGAACTAGAAAACACTTTTATACTACCAGAATACAGATCCCTTGGCCTTGGTAGTGCATTATATAAAAAATTCTATAACTGGTGTAAAAAAAATAAAGTTAAAAGAATTATTGTCCACGCTTATACCAAAAATGAAAAAGGTATTAATTTTTACCAAAAGAATCATTTTAATAATTTGAGCTCTATCCTAGAAGCTAAAGTAAAGTAAAAATAATTATTTTAAAAAACGAGCCACCCCGCTCGTTTTCTAATATCCCAATATTCAATATTCTAATTTCTAAAATCTAATTTGCATTATTCATAAATCCTAAATCATAAATCTTATTCCTACTCGCCTACCGACCTCCCCACCGTCACAATATTTTTCCCCTTCCACCACTGTGCTTTCTCTCCCTCTAGCGAATAATAATTCTCCATCATCACAAATCCTGTCTTATCTAATAATCCTTTCAGCTCCTTCAATCCAAACGCCCGATAATAAAGTTCTCCCTGTTTTTTTTTATCTCCACTCTGCCACACCGTCATCACATCCCGAAACCCTAAACCATAATTTTTAATTTTGGATTTGGTGCTTGGAATTTTTAACTTATACCTCCAGACACCCTTCCCTGCACCAATACGCCACATATTCCAATTCGTCATAATTAATATCCCTCCCGGCTTCAAAATATTTTTTACATCTTCCAAAACTTTCCGCCTATTTTTCTCACTGGCAACATGGTTGAGACTGGCAAACATAAACACTACATCAAAATCTTTTTCTCCCAACTTCTCCAACTCCAACATATCCAAAATCTTAAATTCATAATTCTTAAATCTTAAATCATAAATCTTCTTTGCTTTTTCTGCCAGCATCTCGCAACCATCAACCCCAATATATCGTACCTCCGGCAAAATCCCCGCCAATCTCCCATTTCCGCATCCCAAATCCAACACCTTCATGCCTGACCGAACATATTTTTTCACCAAAATTTCCATCTCCGGCCAGACTCTATTTCTCGTCGCCGAAAAATCCTCTGAGATCATCTCATAGGTATTTTTGCTAATTTCCATTATTCTTTTGGCTTGTTCATTGTTCATATATTTTCAATCTAACACAATCATCCCAAAACTCAAAACTCAATCAACAATACAACAATTTAACAATGAAATAATTTAACAATTTTTTAGTTACCAGTTACTAATTTTATAATTGACTTCCCGCCCCTCCCTTGTATAATTACCTCACTATGTCCATTTCCCACGAACTAATTAAATATCTCCTCAAAAACCCACCCGCGCCAGGCGATGATTTATCCGTGATTAAAAGAAGGTTTGCCAAACAATTTAATCTTGCTGAGCCACCCACCAATAGTGAATTACTTTTAGCATATCGGGCGCAAAAAAAGACTAATGCCTCTCTGGAAAAAATTCTTCGCAAACGCAAAATTCGCACCCTTTCCGGCATTGCCGCGGTCACTGTTTTGACCAAACCCCACCCCTGTCCCGGCACTTGCGCCTATTGTCCCCATCAGGACCAAATGCCGGTCAGCTACCTCAAAAACGAACCGGCGGTGATGCGCGCTGTTCTTTGTAAATTCAACCCCTACGAACAAGTCCAAATGCGTTTGCGCGCCCTCCAAAACAATGGCCACACCACTGACAAATTAGAATTGATTGTGCTCGGTGGCACTTGGTCATATTATCCAAAGAATTATCAACTCTGGTTTATTAAAGAATGTTTCCGCGCCGCCAATGATTTTCCTAAAAACAAAAAATCGGTAGGGGCACAAAATCTTGTGCCCAAAAATATTGTCTTATTGCAAAAAAAATTGATTCGCGAACAAACCAAAAATGAATCCGTTGCCAACCGTATTATTGGTCTCACCCTGGAAACCCGTCCCGACTATATTACTAAAGAGGAATTACAAACTATGCGCCTCCTCGGTTGCACGCGCGTGGAAATCGGTGTCCAGCATCTTGATGATCAAATTTTGAAATTAAATAAGCGCGGCCACCTAATAGTCGAAACTATTCACGCCACTGCCCTGCTCCGTCAGTTTGGTTTCAAAATCACCTATCACCTGATGTTGAATCTCCCTGGTTCTACTCCGGCCAAAGATCTGGCAATGTTTAAAAAAATCTATTCTGATCCACGTTTCCAACCGGATCAACTCAAAATTTATCCTTGCGTTGTCGCCGAAGGTTCTTTACTTTACAAGTGGTGGCGGGCTGGCCGCTGGCGTGCCTATTCAAAAAAAACTTTAACCGACTTGATTATTAAAATCAAATTAATCACCCCGCCCTGGGTGCGTCTCATTCGCATTATCCGCGATATTCCCGAAGAATCCATCATTGCCGGCAACAAAATCACCAATCTCCGTCAGGAAATAAAATTTATCATGGATAAACAAGGTCTTACCTGTCAATGTATTCGTTGTCGCGAAGCGGGACATTCCGCAAGAACACAAGAATATAAAAATATAAAAAAACAAAAACTATTTATCCGAACCTACTCTGTTACTAGTGGTACCGAATATTTCTTGAGTTACGAATCCCCTGACCAAAAAATCCTTTACGCTTTTTGTCGCCTCTTCCTGCCAACCTACAACCCTACCAACCTACATGCCTGCCTTCTCCGCGAACTTCACACCTACGGCGAAATGGTTCCTCTCGATCAAAAAGGTAAAATCCAACACGCTGGTCTTGGTAAAAAACTTCTTGCCCAAGCGGAAAAAGTCGCTCGACAAAAACATTATCAAAAAATTTCCGTCATCTCGGGCATCGGCGTCCGTGGCTATTACAAAAAACTCGGCTATCATCTAGACAATACCTACATGGTCAAAACCCTCTAAATTTGCTACTATAACTCCATGAAAAAACTCCACAATCCGCAAAATATTAATTTGACCAAAGCCAGTGAAATTGGAATTTTTAAAACCATGATTGCTTCCGGGGCGGTTATTATTCAAAAGAATGCTGGCAAACTCCAAACCCTTTTGGTTAAACATGGCGATAAGCCACTCAAAAAACTAAGATGGAAATTTTGTGGTGGCAAACTTCTCAAAGGCTGGAACTTAAAAGAAAATGCCCTCCGCGAGGCCAAAGAAGAAATCGGAGTCAAGGTAAAAATCATCGGAGAATTGCCAACACTGGCTCTCTGGCAAGAAAAACCAGAAACCGGTCAAGAACAACCAGAGTTAATTTTACTTATTCACTATCTTGCTACCATCAACCAAAAACTCCGACCTGGCAAAGAGATACTGGCTATGCAATGGTTTGATATTAACCATCTACCCAAAGATTGTTCCCCAAATATCAAACCCACCATTGCCGCCTATAAAAAACTCTATCACTAATTTCCATAATTCATTATTCATAATTCTAAATTCATGAATTTTCAAAGCAACCTCTCCCAACTTCAATCCAACGACCCAGAAATTTACGCCGCCATTCAAGGCGAAGAAAAGCGTGAACACAAAGGTATTGAGCTCATCCCTTCTGAAAACTACACCTGGCCAGAAGTCTTTGCCGCTAATGGCTCCATTCTCACCAATAAATATTCCGAAGGCTATCCCGGCCGCCGCTACTATGGCGGTCAGGAATTTACTGACATCGTGGAAACTTTGGCCATTGAGCGCGCCAAGAAACTTTTTCGCGCCGAGCACGCCAATGTCCAAGCCCTGTCCGGTTCACCCATGAACCAAGCAGTTTATCTGGCTTTCTGCCAACCTGGCGGCACGATTCTCGGCATGGATCTGTCACACGGCGGCCATCTCACTCATGGCGCCCCGGTTTCGCACATGGGTGCTATTTTTAATTTCATCCGCTATAAAACCATCCCCGAAGAAAACGGCCGTATTGATTTCGAAGAGTTACGTCGCCTAGCCTTAGAATATAAGCCAAAAATAATTCTCTGCGGCTATACTTCCTATCCCCGTGATCTCGATTACGCCGAATTCAAAAAAATCGCTGACGAAGTTGGCGCCCTGACTATGGCTGATATGTCCCACATTGGTGGTTTGATTGCCGGTGATGCGATGAAAAATCCTCTGGATTTTGGTTTTGATATTATGACCACCACCACCCACAAATCCCTCCGCGGTCCACGCGCCGGCCTGATTTTATGCAAAGAAAAATACGCCAAGCAAATTGATAAATCTGTTTTCCCCGGCCTCCAGGGCGGTCCGCACATGCACACCATCGCCGCTATCGCCGTCGCTTTGGGCAAAGCCCTTCAACCGGAATTCAAAAAATATGCCCAACAAATTTTAATTAACGCCAAAACCCTCGCCCAAGTATTTTTGGATAATCATATCAAACTCATCACCAACGGCACCGACAATCATATGCTCGTCATTAACACCGTTAAGAGCTTTAATCTTGACGGTACTGAAGCGGAAAAAACTTTGGACAAAATTTCTATCACCGTCAATAAACAAATCATTCCTGATGATCCCAATCCCCCACTCCGCCCCTCTGGTATTCGTCTCGGCACTCCAGCCGCTACCACCCGTGGCATGAAAGAAGAAGAAATGCAAAAAATCGCCCATTGGATTATCGCCGCGTTCCAAAACCATAGCGACGAGCAAAAGCTCGCCCAAATCAAATCTGAAGTTGAGGCTATGTGTTCCAAATTCCCAGTACCAGGAATCTAGTGGTTGGCTCCAAGTTTGACTTGGAGCCCGATGATTAATTCCTCACCCAATATCAAACTGAAGGTGACACGTCGACGTGTCGTCTTTTTTTATTATCAATAATACAAAAAAGAGCTCCACAGGGAGCCCTTTTCAACAAAACGCATTATTCTTCTCTCTCTTTTTCTTGCTCTTTATTATACTTTTCAATCCAAACTTCTGCTGGCACTTTTATCCCATCCTTCAAAACTATATATGGTTTTCGATCTGGCCCCTGTCCTATCTTTTCAAGAACTAAAAGTTCTCCGTCTTTAAACGGATAAAACCGCCCATCAGGTGCAGTCAACCCAGTATTCCCAGCTGGTATTTCTTCTGTATCCCAAAGAAAGCCCTCTGACACCCTACCGCCCAATCTATTTCCCATAAAAAATTTTATTAATTAATCATACTTTAATTCTACCCCCCCCCCTCAAAAAAATCAAGCCCCAATTTACTAGTTACTAGTTACAATTTACTAGTTACTCTCTCTTTTTCCTTGCTTTTCCCTAAAAAATCGCTATAATTAGTTTCATGACCAAAATAATAGATGGTAAAAAAATCGCCGGCACAATTCTCGCCGGTCTTAAAAAACAAATTTCCAAGCTCCCCAAAAATCAGAAGCCAGTCTTGGCTGTAATTCTAATTGGTAATAACCCAGCCTCCCGCCTCTATGTTTCCCTCAAAGAAAAACGCGCCAAAGATGTTGGTATTAACTTCCAAAAGTATCTTTTTCCCGCTTCTGCTAGTCAAACAAAAATTTTGGATCTTATCAAAAAACTCAACCAAGACCCTTCCGTCTCGGCTATTTTAGTCCAGCTTCCTCTACCCAAAAAATTTAATACTGACAAAATTATCTCTACCATTGACCCCAGAAAAGACGCCGACGGTATCCACCCAGAAAACTTGTCCCTGCTGTCGGCCGGTCAAAAACCAGTTGTCCTCCCCGCTACTGCCTGCGCCGCGGCCACCATCCTCAACTCTCTGAAAACAAATCTAAAAAATAAATCCGTCGCGGTCATCGGTAAAAGTCAAATCGCCGGCTTGCCAATTTACTACTATCTGAAAAATAAATGCCGACAAATTGCTATCTATGACCGCGCCACCAAAAACCTAGCCGCTAAAACCAACCAAGCTGATATTGTCATCGTCGCCATCGGCCAACCAAAATTTATCACTCAAAAATATCTTAAACCCGGGGCCATTGTCATTGATATCGGCATCAATAAACTCAATAACAAAACCGTCGGCGATGTTGATTTTCACCAAGTTAAAGGTCTTTGCTCCGCCATTACCCCCGTTCCCGGCGGCGTCGGCCCGATCACCATCGCGATCCTGCTTCAAAATACGCTAAAACTTCACCAACAATTTAACAATGGAACAATTTAACAATGAAACAATAAATTTCTATTTTATTTCTGTTTATTTCGTTCCTGTTTCTGTGTTTTAATGATTTAATGCTTTTATGAACAACTTCACTAAAAACGTCATCACCAAAGAATTCTGGCTTCGACTCTGGTCCATCCTCCAGCCGTTCCAGAAAAAAATAATCTGGCTTTCTGCTATGATTAGTGTGTTTGAATTACTGCGCCTCATTAGTCCCTACTTCATGAAACTAATTATTGACCTTTTAACCAACGGTAAAAACATTGAATTTTTAAAACTTTTATCTCTCATTTGTCTCATGCTCGCCACTGATGTTTTTGTCACTTTAGTTCATTATTTTAAAGACAAAAAAATCTTTGACTTTCTTATCTTAATTGAATATCAACTGCCGATTGACCTCCAAAAAAAATTGGTTTCCCTCTCACTCGGTTATCACGAAAAAGAAAATACCGGCAATAAAATCATGAAAGTCCAGCGCGGCGTGGACCGACTCTCTGAGCTCATGAGCAATGCTTCCTGGGAGTTCTTTCCGACTGTCACTCAAATTCTTTTTACTTTTTTCTCCATGCTCTATTTCAGCTGGCAGGTTTCTCTTGTTTTCATCGTCTTTATTCCAATCTTTATTATCGTCACTCTAAAAATGAACAAAATCACCAACCCCCTGCGCACCCATCGCCACGAAGAATATGAAAACGCCGCTGGCATCTTGGGTCAATCGATTATTAATATTTATACCGTTCAATCTTTTGTTCAGGAAAAAAATGAAACCAAAAAATATAAAAATATCAGGAATAATATCGCCTCCCTGGAAAATATTGAGTGGCCGATTGTTTTAAACTATAATCTCCTCCGTAGTGTTATTGTCGACCTTGGGCGTGTTAGCGTCATCCTTTTGAGCGCCTATTTTGCTTGGCAAGGTGCCATCACTGTCGGTAGTTTGGTTTTTTTCATCACTCTTTCTGAAACCGCTTATCACGCGCTCTTCCGACTTTCGCGTACCTACGATCGCCTGATTGAAAATTCCACCGGCGTTGAACGCATTACCGGACTGCTTCAAGAACAACCCTCTCTGGTCAATCAGCCAAAAAACAAAGATCTCCCACGACTAAAAGGCCAAATAGAATTTCATGATATCTCTTTTTCTTATCATCAAGACAGCAAATTCCAAGCCTTAAAAAATATCAACTTCAAAATCAATCCCGGTGAAACTGTCGCCCTCGTCGGTCCTTCTGGCGGCGGCAAGTCAACTATAGTCAAACTGCTCTATCGTCACTATGACCCGACCGAAGGCGCTATTTTGGTCGACGGCCAAAATATTCGCGACTATGATCTCTACCGATATCGCGCCCACTTGGCCATCGTGCCCCAAGATGTGGAGGTTTTTAATACCTCTCTCAAAGAAAATATCGCCTATGGCAAACCCCATGCCACCGACCAAGAGATCGCCGCGGCGGCCAAAACTGCCAATGTTGATTTTGTGAATATTTTAGATAACGGCTATGAAACGCTGGTCGGCGAACGCGGCATCAAACTTTCCGGCGGGCAGAAACAACGCGTTGGCATCGCCCGGGCCATTCTCTCCGCTCCGGATATTCTCATTTTTGATGAAGCTACTAGTAACTTAGACACCCACTCTGAACGCCTGATCCAGAAATCCATCGAACAAATTTCCAGAAAACAAACCATGATTATCATCGCCCACCGGCTCTCTACTGTCATTAACGCTGACAAAATTTTTGTCATCAAAGACGGCCGCATCGCCGAAGCCGGCTCGCATGAAGAACTGCTTAAAAATAAAGATGGTATTTACACCGAACTCCTTCACCTCCAGTCTGTCGGCGAATTGAAATAATACTGCAAATTCACGCCAATCCAATATGCCAACCAAAAACCGTCCTAACATCTATTAAGACGGTTTTATAATTAAAAATGTAAATCTCAAAAATCAAAATGACAATTCAAAATGTAAAATTATATAAGTCCATCCCGCGAAGCGGAATACCAAAATTTTAATTTTTAATTTTTAATTTTTTATTTTCCCAATATCCCTTTCATCAAACTTTTCCAATCATCTCCATCATCTTTCCCCTCCTTCTCATATTCCAACCAAAAATCCTTTGGCTTCATTGCCCTTATTCCTTTATACTCCCCCACCTCTATCAGGTGCATATCATTGGAAATAATATATTTGGCTCCTGCTTCTTCCGCGCAGGCAAAAAATTTATTATCATCGCGGTCATATTTTACCACGCTCACCCGTCGCCTCACTTCCACCATCTCTACTGCCTGAAAAAATCTATTGGCCAATTCATAATGTTTTTCATCATTCACCAGCCGCTCCAAAATTAACTGATATTCCCGCCAAATTTTATGCGACGCTACCGCCTGAATTTCACCCGAAATCACCGCATCCACAATTTTTCTGGCATAATTAAAATCATCGCTCCAGGCATCCATCAAAATATTTGTATCTACCACGATCTTCATAAAAATAAACTCCTTTTACTAGTTACTAGTTGCAAGTTACTAATTACTTAATTTACTTGCTTTACTATATCATAAATGCTAATCTAAAATCAACTCGATTATATAAGTATTGTATTATTTGTATATTCGTAACTTATTCGTAAATTCGTAGGTCTATGAAAATCGGTATCGTCGGCCTCCCCAACGTCGGTAAATCAACCCTATTTAAAGCTCTCACCAAAAAACAAGTTGATGCCGCCAACTATCCTTTCTGTACCATCGATCCCAACGTTGGCGTGGTTGCCGTGCCTGACAAACGGTTAGACACCCTCAACGAACTATTCCACTCAGAAAAATTCGTCCCCGCCACCATTGAATTTGTGGATATTGCCGGCCTAGTAAAAGACGCCCATCAGGGCCAGGGCCTTGGTAATAAATTTCTTTCTCACATCCGCGAGGTGGATGCCATCGCCCATGTCATCCGAAATTTTGAAGATAGCAATATTATTCATGTCGAAGGTCGTGTCAACCCGACTGAAGATCTCTCCACCATCGCCATCGAGCTTGCTATGGCTGATCTGACTGTGACTGAAAACGCCCTTCATCGCCTCAAAGAAAAAATCAAAGCCGGCGACAAAGAAGCGGCCAAAACTGAACAAATTTTATTATCTATCAAAAAATTTCTTTATCAAGGTCAAAAACCTGACATCTCTGATCTTTCCTCTGATGATCTGAAGTTGATCAAAAGCTTCTCTCTTTTGACCCTCAAACCGGAACTATATATTGAAAATATTGACGAAGAGCATCTGAAAAATTTTACCCCCTCTATCCCCAATTCTCTGCCTATCTGCGCCAAACTAGAATCCGAGCTGGCGGAACTGGATGACGCTGAAGCCAAAAAATATTTGACCGAACTCGGCCTACCCCAGACCGGACTAGAACAACTCATTACCGCTAGCTACAAACTATTGGATCTGATCACCTTCTTTACCGCCGGGCCAAAAGAAGCCCATGCTTGGCCTATCAAAAAAGGGACCAAGGCCCCAGCTGCTGCCGGCGAGATTCATACCGACTTTGAAGCCGGATTTATTCGCGCTGAAATCATCAATTGGCAAGATCTACTCACCTGTGGTTCCGAAGCCAAAGCCAAAGAAAAGGGTCTGATGCATCTAGAAGGCAAAGACTATATCATGCAAGATGGCGATACTGTCTATTTTCATTTCAATAAATAATTATATATTTAATAAATAATATATTAAAAAATTATTACTAATCATTTTTATCCTGATAATGGTTATTGTATTAATATCAATATTAACTTTTAACTTCCGCGGCCATTTAATAAAAAAATATCAAGCCGACCCACTCTACTGCCTCCTAGATGCTGACTGCCAAATATATAATAATCCCTGCGAAGATTGTGAGTGCCATCGTATTAAAAATAAATTTAATTCTCAGCCTTTCGATTGTCGACCAGAAAAGTGGCGAATACCAAATTGCGCTATATACTGCCCAAATGCCAAAACTATCTGCCAACAAAATCAATGCCAGCTTATCACGAGCCAAAAATAATCCTAATTCTATATTATTATTTTATTCTTATCTCCCCCTGTCTCAGCACTTCCACTTTCTCGCCCTCAACCCTCACAATCGTTGAGGGTTTTCTTTCCTTCAATTTTCCTCCATCAACAATCAAATCTGGCTGGACCTTTCTATTTTTTAACTGCTTCATTACTTCTTCCACGCTATAACAATTCTCTTCCCCACTCACATTGGCGCTCGTCGCCGTAATCGGCCGCCCCAAGCCCAAAGCCAATTCTCTCGCCAATTTATATTTAGAGATTCTCACCGCACAATCCTTTTGCCCTTTTAATAAATAAAGTTTCTTAACTTTTAAATTTTGGGTTTCACTTTTTAGTTTTGACTTTCGAGTTTTGACTTTAAGCACAATTGTCAGCCCCTTATATTTCTTCGCCAATTCCAACTCTTTATCATTCAACTCAAAAAACTCCTCCATCTGTTTTAAATCACCTACAATCAATGGCAAAAACTTACTCTCCATCCTACCTTTTATTTTATAAATCTTCTCAATCGCTTTTTTATTTTCCGCATCTGCCGCCAACCCATACGCCGTCTCAGTCGGAAAAACCAAAACTCCGCCGGCTTTTAAAATATCGACTGCTATTTTTACCTTCTTCTGGTCTAATTTATTATCTACTTTTAAAATCATAATATAAAATTACAAGAGCATAAAAAAAGCCCTAGCTACTCCCAGTCAGCGTCCCTGCGAGTATTTGGAGCGAGCAGTAGAAAATTTAGGCGAGTGAGGCGTAGTAAATTCGTGGGAGCGCAACGCCAGTGAGCCGGGACCCGCAAATTTACACGCAAGCGAGACTAAAATTTTCCTGATTGCTCCAAGCGAGCTAGTTTTCTTTTGTTAACTTTTCTTTTACAAAAGAAAAGTAAAGAATACACCAAAACGTTTAGATAAGTAGACGCGGTCTAGAGATAGAACTGAGTATGAGTTAAAATCTGCGACCAGCCCTATTTTGATTTTTTACTTTTGGATCTTGACCGGCGTTCCTATCTCCGCCCAATTATAAACAAACTCTGCATCCCCCACTCCGAGCCGAATACAACCGTGCGAAGCCGGATGACCCAAACTGCTCTCGCCTTCTTTATGACCATTTGGCCACTCGGGTAATTCATGTATGCCCATCTGTCCAGTCGGTAAAAACGCCATCCAATAGGGCATCCATAAGCTCGCCATCTTTGACCACGCTCTTGGAAATTTATTATAAATCTGAAAATTCCCCACTGGCGTTTCCATGCCTGGCTGGCCAGTCGATACCAAAGATTCTTTTATCATCTTATCATTCTCATATAATCGCATTTTTTGTTCTGATAAATCTACTTCAATTATTTTACTTTTAATCACCTCATCATTCTTTGGTAAACTCTCCGTCCATAACACTTCTTCGCTTAGTGGCAAAATATTTATTACCTCGGCAAAATCCTCTATCTTATATTTTCTTTCGTCAATCTCCTTGGCCAAAACCGGCGTCAACATCACCGCCGTTAAACAAAATAACATTGTTATCCTTATTGCCCTTAGGCCGACTCTATTCATATTTTTTCCTTTTACTAGTTACGAATTACTAGTTACTTTTTTCTATAAAATGCCGCTGCCTCTTCCGGCGCTACCGGATTCACAATCAACCTTGAGCCCGTCTCCAATCCCGCCCAAATATCGCGCCTGGGGCAAATCCGGATATAAAAATGTTCGTCTTTGTCCGTGATTGATTGGTGTAAAAACATATTATAAGGGATTCCCTCTTTGTCTAGTTTCGTAATCATCTGTTTAATTAAAATAGCTATTGAAGCAATCTCGTCCCGACCCAAAACCGTGACATTATCCACATGCTTTTGGGGCATAATCCAAGCTTCATAAGCATAAATGGAAGCATAAGGCGTAAAAGCCACGGCCTGCTCATCACCGGCGATAAATCTTGGACCTCTTGTCTCTTTTTTAATCAAATCGCAATAATAACAATTGCCATGCTCTATCCGGTATTCCTGCGCCTTGGTTAATTTATCAATAATATGCGGTGGCACAAAGCTGGAAGCAAAAATCTGTGAATGAGCATGCGCCAATGACGCACCCGCGCTTCCGCCTTGATTTTTGAAAATCAAAACATATTTTATCTTTTTATCTTTGGCCAATTCCTTCGTTCTCTCAATATATGCTTCCAACACAGCGATCAAATGATCAAGCGGCAAATCGCTCATCTCTTTACCATGCTCTCTGGTTTCTATCACCACTTCGTGATAACCATAGGCTTTGGGATTACTTATACTCACCACTGGATAGATATTTTTTATTACTTTGACCAACCATTCTTTACCTTTAGCTGTCGGATACAAGGCTGGTACTTTATCCTGCACTTCTTTTGAACAAAATACGCAGGTATCTTTTTTCTTTTTGTCCCGACTATGCGGCCGCTTGCTTCTCCCTGGCGCGATAATCACAAACCGATCATGTATTTTATCTTCTCGCACTTCTGACTGAATTAATTTTCCTTTTTTTCTCATATGAATTAATTTTTAGTGTTTAAAAATTAGAATTTAAAAATTTGAAAATTAAAAATTAAAAATTGAGAATTTTATTAGGAATTAGTGAATTGAAAATTAGTGAATTGGAAATAGTGTTCCTGTGTCCCATAATATTCCACTGGCCACCTAGCCACCCAAGCCGCCAATTCCCCGCACTTTCTCAGCTCCCAACCGCTAACCAAACCCTTGATAAATCCAGCCCGATAAGCATCGCCTGCCCCGGTCGGATCTACCACTTTTTTCGGTTTAACCGCTTTTATTTTAATTTCTTTACCGCCAGTATGAATTACTGAGCCCTCTGCGCCATAAGTTATTACCAATATTTCTACCATTTGCTTTAGTGTTTCAATGTTTTTGTGTTTCAGTTTTTTTGTGATCAATTCTGCTTCATAATCATTACAAAACAGCGCCTTTGATCCCACGATTAGCTCACTTAATTGCTCAACAGACAACGCCGGTATCTGCTGACCCGGATCAGCGATATATTCAATTTTTAATTTCTTATAAATCATAGCCGCCTGCAACATATCGGCAATATTACCCGGAGAAATAATCGCCATAGCCACTGACCCGAAATTTTTAACTAAAATCTGATTAATTCCTCGCGCTATGCCCATTGTCTCCAGATGCAAAGCGGTAATCTGATTATCGTCCAAATCCGTAATAATCTGCGCCGATGCTGTATTTTTATTTTTGATTATTTTTATCCCTTCCATCTCCAACTTGTTCTTTACCAGCCATTTTTGGTAATAATCAAAATCTTTCCCCGCTTGTGACAAGATGACCGGCTCCTCGCCGAGCAATTTTAAATTATAAGCGATATTGCCAGCCGTCCCGCCAAAATTTATCTTTTCTCTTTCCACCGCAAAAGACACTGACAATTTATGAATCTTCTCCGGCATGATCTGCTCGGCAAACCGTCCCCGAAAATCCAAAATCTTGTCATAGGCCAAAGAACCTGATACTAATATTTTTGGTTTATTATTCATAATCTACGAATAAAACAAAAAATAATCTCCAAGAAACAAAATACAATTTCCAAATAAGCACCAAATTCCAAATCACAAACACAAAACAATGTTCAAATACTAACCTTCAAATATTTGGAATTTGTAATTTGAAATTTATTTGTGATTTGGAAATTTAAACTTGGAACTTATATTTTATTATCTCTTACTACCCTACCAACCCTCACTCTACTTTCCTATAACCCTACCTTCCTTTTTTAATAATATATGTCAAAAGCCCCAAAATCACCGCCACTGCGATTGCCAATAGATATTTGATTACTTCTCCGCCATCCTTGTTTTGCTTGGCTGATTGTTCATCGGTGGCCGTCACCCCCAAAACTTTTTTACCAACCACTGCGATATCATCTTGAAATCTTGGCAACAAACGATATTCCTCTTGATATTGTGACACAATACCGACTATTTTCACTTCATCACCCGTTTCTAACTCCTCGCCTTTAATTCCCGTGTTTTCTTTGAGATAAACTTTTACCTCTTCTGTTCCATCATCCACCCACCAGGTGGCTCCTTTTTTTTCTACCAATGTCCCCGCAATTTCCACCAAAGCACCTTCAATTTCCTCTCCGATATCCTCTACCTGAATCTTGCGCGGCGCCAGTGGTTCCCCAACACTGATTACTTTTATGTCATTTTTACTCTTAATCTTGATCCGTCTCTCGCCTTGATAATCACTCTCTGTCCCCACTATCTCTACTTTATCACTCATTGCCAAATTTGGAAAATCTTTATAATAGGAATAAATCTGCGCCCCGCGGCCATTATCTTCTTCAGCATAAAATATGGTTTTGCCCAAAAGCCCTGGCTCCACCGTCACTCTGCCTACAAACTTTATCATTCCCCCGCTAGCCACCGTGACCGCCGAGCCGCTAGTCGAAACTTTAGTCTGACTAACAGTAAAAACATTTTCCGCGCCTGACGTCATACTGCTCGTCCACGCCCAACTGATGCCATTTTCTTCATCGCGCGCGTAACTCCAACCCTCACTCGCCTGACTATAATTAATCTCCCGTAAAACCCTACCGCCCGCGTCAACCAATCTCACAATTCCCCCTGCATTAAATAAAACTAATTTTGTTGTTTTGTCAGACAAAACTAAATAACCACCCTTAGCTATCATCAAGTCATTGTTAATTTTATAGGTCTTGCCTTTATCCACCAACAAACTCAAACCCTTTAAATTTACCTCGCCCTCTCCGCCATTATACACCTCCAACCATTCTTGGCCAGCATCCACACCTTTGGGATTGGGCATTATTTCATTAATAAAAATATTTTCCCAATTACCTATTCCCTGGCCATCCGGCTGTATTTCTAATTCTTCACTATAACTATCATCACCCCCCAGATTATCCATCACTTTCAAAACTATCTTGCTGATGCCCGGCTTTAAAAACCTCACCCCAATCAGCGGTGACTGAGTTTCAAAAATCTTATTCTTTTCCTGCCCGGCTACTACCTCATTGTCAAACTGCCAAATGTATTTGATTATATTACCGTCAGTATCATAGCTTTCTTCCGCGTTAATCATTATAACCTCACCCACTTTTGGTTTCCTGTTTTCCACCTCAAAATAAGCCGCCGGCTCGTCGTTTTCCGGCGGACATTTATTTTCTGCTCCCGGTGTTAATTCTACCAGCCACTGCCAACTCCGGCCGCACCAATTATAACTTTGCCCTTCTGGCGCTTTTGTTTTATAACTTACCTTAGCCACAGATTTCCCCTCCCGGTCGCTCAGTTCCAAAGAGTCTCCGCCTTCATTATTTAAAATTAACTGTGTCTGGGCTCTTTTTAAAATCAAAAAACTTTTAGACTCAATCTTGGTATCCACCAAAGCATATACTCCAAAATTATCTTTCAGTTTCCAACCATCCAAAATAACCGCCGCCGTTGACGTGTTGTAAATTTCCAACCATTCATTTTCATCACCATCTAGCCCCAAGGGATTAGATAATATTTCAGTAATTAATATTTTATCTTGAAAACTACTCGTCGCGTTTTCTTTCTTATCGGCCAAACTCAAACTTGATCCCCCACTAGAAGAACTGCCACCTCCTCCACCGCCACCTGTGGTAGCCACTATGGGTTGAGTAATAATATTTGTTGTCCCCTCAGTCACCGTCGTTGTCCATTCATAGCCGCCACTCTCGTTTCTAGCCCAACCATGATTATCTCCAGCACTCTCGCTATAATTTGTCTGGCCAGCTATCATCCCGTCGGGATTTTTTAAGGTTATTCCTTCGCCTCCGGTATTATTGAGAGAAATGCCTGACACCGCTTTGGGTATAACCAAAAAACCCTGTGCTTCTATTATGGTTTTAAAATTCCCAATCGCTTTCAATATAAATGACTTGCTATTATCCGCCAATTGCCACGAATCCAAATCAACGGTTGTTGACCCCTGATTATATAATTCAATCCACTCATAATCATCGCTCTCGCTCGGATTCGGTAATAATTCATTAATTAATATATCTTTAGAATAGTCTCCCTCGCCAGTTTCTTCCGTCTCTTGATTTTCAATATTGCCCTCGTCAACGGTGATTAAATCCTTAATTTCATTAAAGGTTGATTCGCCAATTCCCGGCACGTTCATGATGTCCTCTACTTTGGCGAATAATCCACTCTGGGTTCGATAATCAATAATCGCCTGCGCCTTGGTCGGACCGATATCCGGCAAACTATCCAGCTCCTCCAAGCTCGCCGTATTAATATTTATTTTATTGTCCGCCCCCCAACCGACGCTCGCCAACAAAAAAACGCCTACCAAAACAAGCGTCAAAATCACCCAATAATTCTTTTTTGTTCCTGTATTTTTTACCATAGCCCTATTAAAATTTTCCCGCCTGTCCCTATTATATCATTAAAATTGACAGATCCCAAACCACCAACCTTGAAATTATCCTCCCGCTGGGTTAAGATAAATCTGAGCTATGCCGAAGTGGCGGAATTGGTATACGCGCATGCCTTAGGAGCATGTGGGGCAACCCTTGGGAGTTCGAGTCTCCCCTTCGGCATTTTCTTTACTAAAGATAATATCTTTGTTAGTATAACCGTGTAATTTTAATAGTTTAAAAATTAAATTATTGAAAATTGGAAATTTAAAATTAATCTCGCGGGTATTGTATAATGGTTATTACCTCAGCTTTCCAAGCTGATGATGCGGGTTCGATTCCCGCTACCCGCTTTTCCCACAAAAACTTCATCTCTTACTTTGTTATTCTACCCTTAATTTCTCAGTTTCTAATTTCTTAATTTCTCTTATCTTGCCCAGGTGGCGGAACTGGTAGACGCACAGGACTTAAAATCCTGCGACTTCGGTCATGCGGGTTCGATTCCCGCCCTGGGCACCACTCAAAAACTCCCAATCGTCTTGGGAGTTTTTGAATCTTTCATAAATCTTAAATCACAAATCTTAAATCATTTTTCCTCTTTCATCCGCCACAACCCTTCCTCATAACTTTCCTTTTCTTCCTGATAAAAAATTCCTGTCGGCATCTTGCCCTCTTGCTCAAACTCCCAAGCTTTTTCCAAAGCCTTCTTTTTATCATCTGGTCTGTATTTATGTTCCTCCAATTTATAAATCACGCTCCGATACCACTCATAGCTCTGTTCCGGATTGAAAGACACGCACGGCTGCAAAATATCCACATGAGAAAATCCCTTGTGTGAAATAGCCGCCTTGATTATCCCCGCCAACTGAACTATGTCTCCGGCAAACCCTCTCGCTACCAGACTCGCCCCGCTCTCTATGGCCAAGGCCATGGGATTCAATGGTGTCTTTGTTTCTCCCCACGGTGTTGTCTTAGTGACGACTCCTTTTTTGGTTGTTGGCGAGGCCTGACCGGTGGTCAAACTGAATCTTTGGTTATTGGCCACTAAAAAAGTCACATCCACGTTGTATCTGGCCGCGTGAATAAAATGTTGCAGACCCTCGCCATACGCTCCGCCATCACCGGCTAAAGCGATCACCATTAACTCTCTATTAAAAATTTTGGCCCCCAAGGCCGGCGGCAATGATCGGCCATGCAATGAATGAAAACCATAAGTCTTCAAAAAATTAGCCCCGTTGCCAAAGCAACCAATATCGTAAGATATCAAAACCTGGTGTGGCTCCAATTCCAAATCCAACAACGCCTTCTTAATCGCGCCCCAAATACCAAAATTACCGCACCCCGGACACCAGGTTGGCATTACTTTGGTATTAAATTTTTCCTGTCCCTGCTGCATAATTCGCAATTCTTTAATTCGTTAATTCATTAATTCTATCAACAATTTCCTCCCGAAAAAACGGCCGGCCATCATATTTCAAAAACCTATTTTTTATTTCTATTCCTGTTTGTTGCCGGATCAAATCGCCCAGTTGCCCGGTCTTATTATTCTCCACCAATAAAATCTTTTTAGCTTTACTCAAAACCGCTTTAACCCTTTCTGCTGGAAACGGCCATAAATAATTAAAGTGTAAAAAATTAATCTCTTTATTCTTAGCTTCTTTTATCGCGTCCAAAACCGCCCCCTTGACCGACCCCCAGCCCACAACAGTCAACTCCGCCTCTCTCTTGCCATAAAGTTCCGGATCCTTCAATTCACCATTAATTAATTTTATTTTAGCAAATCGCTTATCTGCCATACTTCGCCGCACCTCTGCCTCCTCACTGGAAAAGCCCTCCTCGTCATGCTCATCCGAGTTAGCCAAATGCACGCCGCCAGGCTGACCCGGCAATGATCTTTTTGACACTCCGCTTAGTGTCACTTCATATCTTTTATACTGTCCTATTCTTTGTAATTCTCCGTCGCTCAAAAATCCCTCTCTTTTTATTTTAATTCTGTCTCGAATTAAACCAGTCAAAGTGAAGTCTGACTCTGATAACATTTTATCCAAAAGCACAATCACCGGCAACTGCCACTTCTCCGCCCAATTAAAAGATTCTTGTATTAAATAAAAGGCCTCTTCAGCATCACCCGGCGCCACCACGATTCTGGGGAATTCCCCATGCGAGGCATTGATCATAAAATTCAAATCCGCCTGCTCTGTCCAAGTTGGTAAACCCGTTGCTGGTGCCGGCCGCTGAGAATTTATCACCACGACCGGCGTCTCGGTTATTGCTGAGAGTCCCAAGCTCTCTGTCATCAAAGAAAAGCCACCACCTGAAGTCCCAGTCCCTGCCCTAGCTCCGGCGAGAGCCGCCCCAAGTGCTACTCCAATGGCTGATATTTCATCCTCGGCCTGGTGCACCACTATCACCGTCTCTTTTTGCTTCTCAATCAAAACGTGCAAAATGGAGGTCGCCGGCGTCATCGGATAAGCGGCGTAAAAATTACACCCGATTTGTATCATACCCTCAGCCGTGGCTTCATTACCGGTCAAAAAAAAGTTATTATTATTTTTTATTTTCTCAAAATTCCACCCCTCGATCGCCCTTTTGTCTTTATAATTTTTTAATAAATAATTATAGCCGGCCGCCAACGCTTTCTTGTTCGATTCAATCACCCCTTGGCCTTTATTTTTAAAATTTTTCTCAATCTCCGCTTCTATCAACCGTGTTTCAAAATTCATTATATAAATCAATGCCCCAAGGGCGACTGTATTACGCATCACCAGCCCTCCACTATCTTCCGCCAGTTGGCCCAAGGGCAGATCAATCAAATTTATGCCCGCCCAATCTTTACTCTCTAAATTCAATCCATCAAAAATAATAAATCCTCCGTCTTTTATTTCTTCTTTGTGCGACTCCGCTGTTTTTCTGTCCAAAGCCACCAAGACATCAATCATTTTGGTCGCCGAGTTGATCGGCTGCTCGCCAATATTCAGCTGATAGGTATTATGCCCACCGCGAATTAAAGAGGGATATTCGCTATAACCAAAAACATACGCTCCAGCACCAAAAAACGCCCGGCCCAAAATCAAACCCGCCGCCTTGATCCCAAAACCGGCTTCCCCACCAATTTTTATTGCCACTTCTTTTTTTTCTATCTTATTCTCCATTAAACTTATATTAATATTTTACTAACCTTATTATAGCAAAGATATTGCCAAGCTCAAAACCCAATTGCTAATTCTATCCGAGTCAATACTCCCATGAGTATTTAAAATAATTATATAAATAAGGCCGCATTATAAAAAGGCAGATTAAATTCAAACGGAGCGAGGGAAAACGAAAGGCAACTGTTTGACCCCGCCCTTCGCGAAGAGCGGGGGAGTTTTGCCTTTCGCCCGAGCGCAGTGCAGAATTTACTGCCTTTTTATACAGCGGCGATTTTTGCGCCACTTTTTCTAAAAAAGTGGCAAAAGAAAAAATATTAAAAAAATACGGCTTCAGCCAACCGTATTTTTCTCTATATACTACCCCCAATTATCTTTTTCACCTTTTCTATCGTCTCTTCCAGCTTCCCTTCTTTATTTATTACCACGAAATCAAATTTATCATCATTCCCTGCCTTTAAATAATTCTTTATCTCTGCTGTTCTCTTCTTGATTATCTCCGCGCTTTCCCCCCTCTTCTTGAGTCTACCCAGAGCCGCCCCCAAAGACGGCGGCTTGATAAAAATAGTAATTGCGGAAGGAATCTTTTTCTTAATAGTTAAGGCTCCTCTCATCTCTGTTTTTAATAAAACTATTTTACCGGTTTTCTTCACCCTCTCTAACTCGCTATAAGACAATCCATAATAAGCCCCATAATGTTCGTCCCATTCTATAAACTTATTCTCCTTGAGCTTTTTCTCAAACTGTTTTTTGGAAATAAAATAATATGGTTTACCCCATCTCTCTCCCGGTCTTTTTTCTCTGGTCACGGTAGTGATCACTCTGACTGCTTTTAACCCCTTATCCATCAGCCCCTCAATCACCGCGTCCTGCCCCGAACCAGATGTCCCAAAAATAACAATTATTTTAAAAGTTTTTTTCATAATTATAAAAATAAATACTCTATACCAAATACTTGCCTCGCTATTTTTTATCACTCACTGCTTAATTTTAATATTCGCATGATATTTGCGCTTATTCGCATCGTTATTTGCATGCCCCCAAAAACTCTTCCAATTCTTTTGGCCTCTTCACTTTATATTCTTTCCAGTTTCCTTCCAAGTCTTTAAATCCGAGCCGAACGGCATAGAGCCATACGCGCCCCAAAGGCACCTGTTGTTTTTTCCTCTTCACATCACGCGTCACATATATTGTATCACCAACCAAACTGTGCCCGATTGATTTCATGTGTGCCCTGATCTGGTGCGTCCGACCGGTCAAAATTTTTATTTTTAACAACGTAAAATTCTTAAATCTTTCCGTCACTCTATATTGAGTTCCTGCTTCCCGGCTTTTTTTACTTTTAAATCCCACCCCCATCACTCCGCTGGCCGTCCGACCGAGCGGCCGATCTATCAATTCTTCATCTTTGACCACCACCCCGTGCACCAAACCCTGATATTCCTTTTCCACCCTTCTCTCCTGAAATTGTTTTTTTAGATATTCAAACATTTCTTGATTTCTGGCCACAACCATCAGTCCAGAAACATCCTTGTCTAGACGATGAACTATTCCTGGCCGCTTTTCATCATCGCCCACTTTTTTTATCTCCGGATATTTTTTGACTAACCAATCCACCAATATTCCGCTCTTGTGTTGGTTGTCGTGGTGTACTACCATCCCCGCCGGCTTATTAACAATTATATAATCCCTCTCTTCTGCCACAATTTCTATCCTAACTCTTAATCCATCAACTTTTGGATTTTGACCTTCATTTTTACCTTTTGCCTGCCCCGCATCTGCGGTGGCCTTTTGCCTTTTGCCTTGCACCAAATCCCCTTCTTTCAAAAAATAATGCGCCGCCACCGTCTCTCCATTCACCATGATCTCTCCGCCCTTAATCATTTTCTGTATCTGCGCCCGCGACAAATCGGCCAACTTACCTTGTAAAAAACGGTCTAACCTCTGCCCGCTATTTTCTTGTCTAACTACAAATTTCATAATATCGCCGATTAACAATTTAATAATTTAACAATATAGCAATGAAGCAATGAAACAATCTAACAATTTATTTCCACCTATTTCCATTTATTTCAATTTGTTTCTATTCTATTTCCCTACCCGTCTACTTATCTACCGCCCTACCTGCCTACCTTCCTAATTTCCCTCTCCGCCTCTTTTTTATTTCTAATCTTCCCCGCCAACTGCTTTTCCCTCAACTCTTCCAAAATCTTACCCACCTTTTTCCCAGGTTTTATCTTTAAAATCTTCATTACTTCATTCCCATCCAAAAACGGTTTTGGTAATTGTCTACCTTTGCCCAACTTTTTCAATTCATTAATTCTTTCCACCATCAAATCAAAACTCTCTAAAAATGGCCCCCCGCTATCACGAATCGAAGACAAGCTATCAACAAACCCCAATTTTAGTAGGTCTTCTCCGCTATATTTCTCACTAAAAAAATATTTTTCTATGGTTGAGACTTTCATTTCCTTTATTCTCTCTACTCCAAACAAAAGGTGTTTGCGTATGAGCCAACTCGCCCGCTCCGGCTCAAAATCAAAATCTGGCCCTGCTGATAATTTCAATTTCTTAAAAATCTCTTCTGCCATCTTCGCCCCCAGCTCATCATGCCCGCTAAATCTGATTCTGTCCGCGCCATCCTTTTCCGGCGTTGTTATTGTTAATGGCTTTCCGACATCGTGAAATAATACTGCCATCACCAATTCCGCCCCATACAATCCTTCCTTACTTTTGCCTTTTGCCTTTTGTCTTTTGTCTTGTTCCCCAAATATAATTTCTTGACTAAACCTTTCTCGAAACGCCTCACTATTTAAGTTTTTTAAACATAATCTGGTATGCGTCCACACATCTCCTTCGCTATGCCAATTTTTTGGCTGTGGACAGTTTTTCATTTCCAAAAGTTCCGGCATGGTCTCTTTTATCACCCCCGATTTATCCATCAAATCAAATGCCTCTGTGGGATTATAAACAAACGCTTTTAAAATTTCCTCGCCTACAACCTCGTAGGGCACGATTCTTTCTCCGTCTCGCTCTTCATTTATCTTTTTAATCATTTTTTTAATTGCCGTCCAAGTCTTATCCTCTATCCTGAAATCCAGCTGGCAAGCAAAACGAATACCCCGAAACATCCGAGAATAATCTTCTTGAAATCTTTCCTGGGCGTTGCCGACTGTCCGAATGAATCCTTGCTTCAAATCTTTGCCCCCTCCAAACTCATCAATTAATTCTTCTCTTTTCAAATTCCAAGCCAACGCGTTAATCGTGAAATCGCGCCGGCCCAAATCATCTTCTATTTTCAAACGATGGTCATAGCTGATTTTAAAATCTTTGTAACCGCCGGTTGCCAAAGAAATCTCTGTCCGCGGCAAAGCAATGTCAAAAGCAATTTTCATTTTTTTGCCAGTGGGCATAAATTTATAAACACCGAAATTTTTTCCCACCAACTCCACTCGCCCCAAGCTCGCCAATATTTTTTCCAACTTCTCAATTTCCACTCCCCTCACCACAAAATCATAATCTTTGACTTTCTTGTTTCCAAGTAATGCATCTCTTACCGCTCCACCCACCAAAAAAATCTCTCCACCATTTTTTTCCACCTTCTCTTGCCACGACAAAAAACCGTCACATTTTAATTGTCTTATTATTTTTTTCAAGTTTTCCTGTTTCATATTATCATCCTAAACCTTTATCTATCTTTTTTCAAGAAACAAAAAGGGGGCGGTAAGCCCCCAATTAAAAATTGATAAATGAGGTTACACGCCCCCAAATCCCTAGTGGGACTTGGAGCGCACCGGCATCTATATTCTCTTTCTCAAAAATACAAATGGTGGTGCGCGGCCAAGATTTTCCTGATTAGGGATGAAGTGCTTTTTGGGCCGATTTGTCAAAAAGCTATTTATTCTTTACCGTTCTTGTGGTAATCCCTCTATCCTTATGGGATAAAAAGTTACCTTTTTATTTTTGTTTTATTTTTGTCGTACAGGTTCTCGTGGCTCCAGGAACCTTTTACGAACAGTAAAGAATAACTATTCCAAATTTTGTTTTTGCTTTTTATTTTATTTTGGAACAATTATTCTTTGCCGTGAAATAAATGTCCAAAAAACACTTACACTATAAGTATAGCATGTTTTAAATCTTCCGTCAACGCTGACGAATCCTAAATTTTTCCAACATTTTTTATTAATTTTTATTTTCTCAATCAACTTATCCACAATTTTCGGCTTTCCCATTCCCTTGATAGTATCACCATAAATTTTTTCTACTCCACCATCGCTTATACTCTTCTAATCTGCCAAAAAACCATCAATCGCCAAATAATTATTATCAGCTCTCACTGTCCAGCCAAACCAATCAGCGAAGAGGAAGTAAGAGAGCGGCAAAATTTCCGTATCCCCAACCCCCTGGCTTTTTATCTTTTCATTTGAATTGTCTTTTTGCTCAGCGCTCTCTGTTATAATTTTTTTTGCCAAGTCAGCCGAATTAAAAATAACCAGCATCTTATCAGCCAAGGCATAACCCAACTCAAAATCGCCTACCTTGACCGATCTGATTTCTCCACCCAGCACAGCCTCGCTCTCTAATTTAAATTTTTCCGGAGCCACCACAATTTCTTCTCCCCGAGTTTTGTCTGGCAATATTTTTTCTCGCCGCTCTGGAAATTTAAAAGCTAAATAATTAATCAACAAGGTCTCCCAGTTACGCACCACCGACTCTCTCTTCGCACCCTCATCTATTTCCGTTACCACGGCGTAATCATTCTTGTTCCATTGCCACAAATTATCTATGCTTTCAATTTTTTCCCTGGGCCGAACCACTAAATTAAATGGTAGTTCAAAAATTGTATACAGCTCCTTTGCCTCTATTTTATATTTATCATTTAAATAATTCTCTACTGCCTCAAATGACGCCCCATCCTCTCCGCTGACTCTCAATATCTGTTGCCAAAAATTTTTTAACCCCCCCACATTAAATGTCACTGCCTTGCTAAAATATTTTTTTTGCCCCCCTGCTTCTATCAATGAGTCTGTCACCTTGTCCCTTAGCCTCAATGGCGTCTTAAGAGAAAAAACCACCCTTCCATCATTGTCTACTCTTGCTTGCCCATAAAACAATCCCCCTTCATCTTGGTCAAAAATTTCCTTAAAAATATCATTCCATTCTGGTTCTTTAAAAAAATCATCAGCCTTCCAAAAACCATAAGCAAAATTATCTTGTGACTGGTTAGTCATTTGCACCTCCAAATTATTAAAATTTGAATCTTTCATGGCTTGTGCCAAAACATCTTTAGAAGAAGCAATCACCGCCACCTTATCGTCAATAAATTTAAAATAAAAATTTTTTAGAAAAGCACTCAACTGGCCGATATCATTTTTGCCTTGAATCACCCAACCCTCTGCTTTTTTGGCTTCCCCGGTCGGCGCCACAAACCAAGCCACTCTTTGAATCTGGACACCAGCATCCCAAATTTCCGCAGGTAGCCCTTGATCCATTAAAAAATTTTCCAACGCCTCTTTTGCCTTCTCGTTTTCTATTAAATAATTTTTTAATTTACTCTCCGTTAGATCAAGCTCCAAAAATACTGTCGTCCCTTCTGGCACATAACGCCACAAACGACTTCCTTGTTCCCCATCTTTCGTCAAAACCAAAACAGCCGCTGTCAATATTAAAGCAAGCGCTGAAACAAAAATAAAAAATTTTAATCCTTCTTTTTTCATCTTTTTACTTCTTTGTTTTTACTGTCTGGATATTACCAATAATGACGCTCTTGGTCAACCTTTTTAACCCAGCCCCCTTGTCTTATCTCTATAAAATGCTAAGATGATATTTAACTAATTAATCTTCTTTTATGAATATCAGCCTCAAAAATCTCCCCTTATCAGAAATGGAAATAACTATTATTGTCTTGCCCAAAGAATATGAAAAATTTATGCTCTCGGCCGCCCGCCAGCTTTCCGAGACCCTCAAACTGGAGGGTTTTCGTCCCGGCCATGCGCCTTACGACATTGTCAGGCAAAAAATTGGAGCAACGGCCATCTTGGAGCACGCCCTCTCGGAAATAATTACCCACACTTTTATCGAGGCTGTCAACCAAAAAGAACTCAACACCCTTGGCCAGCCAGAAATCAATGTTCAAAAAATGGCTCCCGACAATGATCTTATTTATACTGCCAAGGTTACTATTCTCCCCGCCATTACCCTGCCAGATTTAAACGATCTCTCTTTGCCCAGACCTGATGTTTCCGTTGATGACCAAGAAGTCACTACCTTTTTGGAACAACTGGCCAAATCTCGGGCTACAGAAATCCTAGAAGCCCGTCCAGCCAAAAACGATGATTTGGTAAAATTAGACTATCAAATATCTCTAGCTGGCGTCCCCCAAGAAAATGCCACCCAAAAAGACTTTGCTGTCTTTCTGGGTGAACATCATATGGTCCCCGGTTTTGAAGAACAAATTATCGGGCTCTCGGCTGGTAAACAAAAAAGCTTTTCTCTTCCCTTCCCTAAAGATTATTTTCAAAAAAACTTTGCCGGCAAAACTTGTGACTTTACTATCACCGTCAAAGGTGTCTATCGACTAGATGTTCCTGAAATTAATGACGCTTTCGCCAAGAGTCTCGGCCGCTTCCAAAATTTGGCTGAATTAAAAAAACAAATCACTAATAATCTGACTCTGGAAAAACAAAACAAGGCTGATCGTAAATTGGAAAACGATCTGCTCAAATTAGTCATTGAAAAAATAACTTTTCCCGAGTTACCGGAAAAACTTATTGAAAACGAGCTCCACCTCATGATGCACGAGCTGGAAGATGATCTCGCTGGCAAAGGTCTCTCCCTTGCTACTTGGCTCACCAATATGAACAAAACCGAAGATGAATTCAAAAAAGATCTGCGCCCCCAGGCCGAACTGCGCGCCAAAAGCATTCTGACCACGCGCGCCATCATCCAGGCGGAAAAAATTAAGGCCGAAGAGCAAGAAATTGATCTTGAGCTTAAAAAAATAACTGATCTTTATTCGGATAATGATGAACTTCTCTCTCAAGTCAAATCGAAAGACTACCGCGGATATCTCGCCCAATCAATTGCCAACAAAAAAGTCATTGACTGGCTCAAAGGAAAAATCGTCAAATAACCCTCAAGAACCGCCAAGCCGGCGGTTTTTTAAATTCAAATATCAAAAATCAAAATGCAAAATGACAATTTAAAGTTAAAAATGAATCCATCCCGCGCTAGCGGAATACCACAATTTTGATTTTTGAGTTTTTAATTTTAAATTTAATACCATTGTTTCATCCTAACAATCTTGCTACAATAACCTATATTATATCAACTTATCGTCCTTCCTTATGCTCATCGGCGCCCACATCTCCGCCGCTGGCGGTCTCGAAAATGCCCCAGCCAACGCCAAAAAACAAGGTTGCGAATGCTACCAGTTTTTTTCACGTTCGCCTCAAGGCGGCCCAGCCAGAAAGCTCACCCCCACTGACCTAAAAAAATTTAAGACGGCCAACCGAAAATTGGGGTTTGAAAATTTTTATCTCCATGCTCCATATTTTATCAATCTTGCCTCTTCGAATAATCGCATCTACTATGGCTCCATCTCTGTCTTGCGTGAAGAATTGGAACGCGGCTCTCTGCTCGGTGTTAAATATTTAATGACCCATCTTGGTTCCGCCAAAGACCTGGGTGAAAAAGCATCGCTCAAAAAAGTCGTCATCGGCCTGGAAAAAGTTCTTACTGATTATCATGGTTCTACCAAATTTTTAATTGAAATGTCTGCCGGTTCTGGACAAATCATCGGCGATACCTTTGAGGAAATCAACGCCATAATACATAATACACACCCCATTATACAAAAAAGTCTTGGTGTTTGTTTTGACTCCGCCCACGCCTTTGCCTCCGGCTATGACCTCCGTGATGAAAAATCTGTTCAAAAAACTTTTAGTCAATTTGACAAAACTATCGGCTTGAAAAAATTAAAACTCATCCACCTCAATGATTCCAAAGTCGCTCTCGGCTCCCACTCTGACCGCCACGAAAACTTGGGTTCTGGCCAAATCGGACTTGCTGGGTTTTCAGCCTTAATAAAATATTTGCAAAAAAATAAACTAGAAGTTGATCTGATTCTCGAAACCCCCACTGACTCCCGCCGTAAAAAAGATATTGCCATCCTCAAATCGCTACGCAACTCTCAATAGTTGCTATGTTTAAATGCTTAAATGTTTAAATGCTTATATGAGAGTCGCTATCATCTCCGACCTTCACGACAATCTTACTAATCTGGAAAAATTTCTCTCCTGGGCTAAAAACCATCAAGTGAAAAAACTTCTTATTCTCGGCGACACTGGTTCTACCGCAACAATAAAAGTAATCGCCGCCAATTTTACTAGGCCAATCTTTCTTATTCTAGGCAACGCTGATTATCCCAACGTCAACCTGCTCAAAAAATTTACCCATCTCAAAATTTATCATAACCTAGCCAAACTAAATATTGCTCACAAAAAAATTGTGCTTACTCACCACCCCAAAGACGCTAAAAACCTTGCCGCCACCAATCAATATAATTTTATCTTCTACGGTCACAACCACAAGCCCTGGATCGAGCAAATCAATAAAACCATTCTCGCCAACCCCGGTACCCTTGCCGGCATGTTCACCAAAGCCACCTTTGCCGTTTGGGACACAACCACCAATAAGTTAGAATTAAAAATTTTGGAATTAATATGATAATAAAAAGCAAACAAACTATCGCCGAATATAAACGCGCCATAGAAGCCGCTGACATTTGGGCTAAAAAAGAAATAAACAAATATGATGCCCCCTCAACCTGGGCTTACAATAGTTCCAATGCTGGCGGACAAAAAATCGCCAATTATTACAAAGTAAACAAAAAATTAATTCTTCTGGGAACCATCCTTGAAGATATAAGCCTAGGGAAAGCCAGGGCCATCGGCAAAATGGAGGACCACTCCAAGATGTGCTATGAAGACGCCAAAAATTTTTTAAACAAATTTAACCTGCCAGCTGAGGACAAACAAAAAATATTAGAGGGTGTCTTGCGACACCACGAAAATACAGGATTCACTAGTCTGGGAGCCAAAATAATCGCCAACGCGGATAGCTATAAATTTTTATCCTTAAAAAATACCACACTGTTTCTAAAAACTTTACTTAGGGAAGGTATGAGCCCAACCGATGCCCTTAAATTTGTAAAGTTTAAATTCAACGAAAAAGTAACCAACCTCACTTTACCTTTCTGCAAAAAGGACTTAAAAAATGAAATCAAAAAAATCGAACGTTATTTAAATCAATATGAAAAATCCCTCAATATCTAATTTCTAATATGCTTTTATACGTCAAAGTTTCTCCCAAATCCAAACTCAACCAAGTCACCCAGCTAGACGACTCTCATTTTGTCATCCATACCACCGCCGCTCCGGACAAAAGCAAAGCCAATGAAGCTACAATAAAACTCCTCTCCGCCCACCTCAAAATCCCCAAATCCCGCCTCACCATCGTCAAAGGTGAAACTGCCAGACAAAAGCTGATAGAAATAAAATAAATTTCACCCTTCATGTAATTTGTTTGTTTCCCTTGACTATTCCCGAATAAAGACTTAAACTATAAGGTAAATAAAATTAATCAAACAACCTTAAAAACCACAGAAAGGGAGGCTATATGAAGCCCGACGTCGTTGTCTTCTTTGATTCAACAAGACAAGCGTGGGTGATGGTCAGCCGCCCTGCTTATCTAGAGTATGTTTTAACTGCTGATCAATACGAATATATTAGGACCGTTTATCTTTTTGACGGACCGGTCGGTGATTCTCTGACTAAAGTTCTGGCTCGTATGGGAACAAACACCCAAGGAAAAACCGCCAGGGATATTTTTATCCTCCGGCCAAAAGGGAGCATGAATATCCTCAAAGCCAGCTGGGCCGTCACCAATTATTGCCCATACCACTGTGCTATCTGCGTTATGAAAGGCATTAAAGAACAAGAGCTACCTTGTCAACAAAAAATTAAGGTCCTCAAAAAACTGGAAAAACTTGGTTGCACCTGGCTCCAGCTTACAGGTGGCGAACCCACCAGTTCGCCAGACTTCTGTAACTTATACGAAGAAGCTTATGATCTAGGCTTTTTAATTAAAATCCAAACCAACGGATTTTATTTCTCATTAAATACTCGACTCAAGCAACTTATCCAAGAAAAGCCACCTTATCAAATTACTCTAAGTATGTATGGAGCCAGCGCCAGAACATACAACTGTTATACTGGCATTAGTGGATCATATGCTTGCTTTCTAGCCGGCCTAAAAATATTAAAATCTTCTGGAATAAACACTCATATCAATATTATCATCACCCAAAAAAATGAGCGTGAGATTGATGAGATGATCAACCTGTGCCAACAATTTGGTTTTAGTTGGTTTGTCAGCGGTAGTATTACCCCGACATTCTCTGGGAGCCCAACACCACTTCATTACGCGGTAGACTGCCCAGACGTGGTACAATCCATCAATCCCCCAGCGGATAAAACGCCTGAGCAAACCTGCCAAGCCGGAAAATATTTCATTCATATCACCAGCTCCGGCCAAGTGCTCCCGTGCCAAACCGCCAGGGTTATGTGTAGAGGTTTTAATATATTTTCTTTCTTCATAAAGTATAAACTAAAAAAACAAACCAAATCAATAAATAAACCCCTAGTCCAATGCGCAAGCTGTATCTGTTCGATATGCAATCCACTCCGGCTTTTATATTTTCAAGCCGGACTCAAACCAAAAGGGTGTTCTAATTCGTAAGGAGACGAACATGACCCCTCTAATAAGTCCTCTCATCCTCTTATTCCTTATCAAACAAAAGGAACAAGAGGATCGGCTCTTTAAGGGAATCGAGGGTATCAAAAAAACCCAAGAGCCAACCAGCTGTGCCTGCTCTCGCCACGATGACCAACCACACAACTAAACCGTGATCGCCTCGGTTCGTAAGCCCTGCCACCAAACCAAATACAGCAGGGCTTTTTTATTTTCCCCAAACAAAAAACCACCTAACCCTTAGGTGATTTTTTGGAGCGGGTAACGGGAATCGCACCCGTTTCTCGTCCTTGGCAAGGACGCATAATAGCTATTATACGATACCCGCGAACTATTCTTATAATATCTTAGCAGAACTATTTTCTTATGTCAAAAACAAAAAATCCCTTCTGGGGATTTTTGATTTTTGTTTTAATTTATTAATTTTCAAGGTTCTACTCTTGGCCATTCACCACTACTGATTTTTTGATAATCTATTTTATTATTTTGGGCTCCATATTTTTGCGGTTGATATTTAAAAAAATATTTCTGCCCCGTTGATTATCATTTTTATCTTGCTTCTTTTGCCAAATTAAAAACTATCATTGCTCACCTGATAGTTCTTAATCTATTATTAGTATAGCACAACTTTTAACCCAAGTCAAACCAACTAGCCCCCCTCTCCTATTTAGGAGAGGGGCTGAGGGTGAGGTCCAAAACAAAAAAATTGGGGGTGACACGCATAGCGCATCACCCCTTTGGAACATTTATTCAATTTCAGGGTTCCCAAGTATCACGTAGCAGACGTACATCCTTCAGTCAGACGCGCAGACAGACCATACGATCGATGGCTACCGGATTGGTGGTATTGCAGAATTCGTCAGCAATCGCCACGATAGTAAATTTCATCACCATACCTATCGTCGGTGAGAGGTCAGCACTGGCCGTCATCATTTCGCTTTTCGCCACATTATTGGCCGATTGTTGATTTTGGGCCTCATTGGCGTTTTCCACGATGTAGTTTGCGTCATTGCTCACGACTGGCGGGCTGATCACCATCAGCACCGTCATCTGTTCCAGATTCGCCACGTTGGCCACTGTTTGCCCTTGGGTCATGTTGGCGTTTTGTAACACGCTGTTGTTGCTAACCGGCGGCGACACACTCGGGCCGGTCGACGTGATCGCTTCATCCATGGTCTGGGCGCTCATCGCCAAGGATTGGGGTGGCGACATCGCCGCCAGGACCAGGATGCAAGTAAGCAGGATGAGCTTTTTCATAAGGATTCCTCCTTTCAGCTCACGTGAGTTAAAAAAACAGCCTTACTAAAAATGTTGGTCGCGGAAATAGATACTCCCAATTGGAGTAGTGCTATTCCAAAACCACGGCAGTCAATCTGCCATTAAGCGAGATTAATCCCGCTTCTCATTCCCCCTGTCATCCATCATTTGGAACTCTTTCCCTCCTTTCTCCGGGTTTTCGACGCTCAACACCCGGTTTTATTTGTAGTTGCTTTTTTGTATCTTTGTTTTACCACAGTGAATTGTACTTTAACAGTATCATTTCCCCAAAATTAGTCAAACCCCTCATCTCCCCTCCCTTTTTCAGGGAGGCAAAAATTCCCGGCCAGACATCCCTACCCTTTATACATAATACTTTATACATCATACCAAAAAAGAGCGCCTCTTGAACGCCCTATTATTCTTAATGTATTATTTTGGATTTTGAGCTTGGTGCTTATTTTGGATTTAGGATTTTGGATTTTATCAATTCCTGCGATCCTACATCCCTACCAACCCACTCGCCTACCGGCCTATATCTTCCCCTCGTTCTCCCACTGTATTAGTGCGTTTTCCGCCGCCGCCATCTGGGCTTCCTGCTTGCTCGTACCTTCGCCAAGAGCAATTGATTCTTCTCCCAGATAAACCCCGACTACAAATTTCTTATTATGGTCTGGCCCGCTCTCTTCCACCACTTTATAATTCGGCGTAATACCCATCTTTTCTTGGGTAATCTCTTGAAAATGTGACTTGGCATCCATATACAACTTATGTTCCAAAATATAGTCCAATCTGATCAATAAAACCCTGCTAATGAATTGCTTGGCTACCCCAAAACCCTGATCCAGATAAATAGCTCCGATTAGAGCTTCTACCGCATTGGCCAAAATATAATTCTTGGCTTTGGCATTATTGTCTTTTGACTCACCTCGTGATAAATAAAGATAGCTATATAAATCAAAAGTACTTCCAACTTCGGCCAGCATCTTGGCGTTGACCAGAGCCGCCCGCCAGTTGGTCAACTCGCCCTCGGGATTTGGATAATTTTTAAACAAATATTCAGTCACCACCAACTCCAAAACCGCATCACCCAAAAATTCCAACCGTTCATTGTGACCCAGAGCAAAACTCGGATGTTCATTTATATAAGAACGATGCACCAAGGCTTCTTTTAAAAAATTTTTATCCTTAAAAACGATCTCAATCGCTGTTTCCAGCTCTTGCAACTGCTCTCTTTTTTCCATAAATTATTTTTAATTTATCCCGACCCCGCTTGAGTTCTGCGAGGAGGGATCCCGTGTCAAGATACTCTTTGTTTTGATTAATTTATATAAATATTCCTAAATCTTAAATCATAAATCTTATATCTTCTCTGTTTTCTGTTTCTTCAGGCTCTCTGGTGTGATCACCCCGCTATCCTTGTCCTCTATCTCTCGATATACCGACCCCAGAACTCCATTCACAAAGCGACCAGATGATTCTCCGCCATAAGCCTTGGCCACTTCTATTGATTCGTTGATCGCTACCTTGGGTGGCACCTCTCTGTCAATCATCAACTCATAAATCCCCAAACGTAAAACACTCCGATCAATAATGGTTATCTTCTCGATTGGCCACTCTGGAGCGTATTTGACAATCGTCTCGTCAATCTCCGCCATGTTCTTTACCACCCCCCTTACCAATTTTTCAATAAAGTCTCTTTCTTCGTCCAATCCAACCGCAAACTCATTCACGTTATAATTTATAACCTCGCTCAATTTCTCTGAACGATTATTAAAATCCCATTCAAATAAAATTTGCATTGCCACGGTTCTGGCTAAATGACGATTGGACATATTTTTATTTTTAATTTTATATATTTCTAGCCGCTAGTTGCTATATACAAATTACTTTTTAGGCTTTTCCTGTTTTTTCGCTTTTCTCAAAGACTTCGGCACCCTTACCTTAACGGCCGCTTTGCCTTTATAACTCCCGCAAAAGGCGCAAGCGGTATGTGGCCTGATTGGCCTCTTGCACTTGGAACACTCTGCCAAAGAGGTTGATTTTAGTTTCAACGCTCCGCGTCTAATATTTTTTCTCGATCTGGTGTGCTTTTGAGTTGGTGTTGACATAATTTTGTCTCAATTAATTTATTGTTATCTTATAATTTTTCTGCCCTTTTGGCAAATCACGAACCGGCTTGAATTATCTTGTCAATAATTCCATATTTTTTGGCCTCCTCCGCGCTCATAAAATAATCTCGATCTGTGTCGCTTTCTATTTTATTCATGTTTTGGCCTGTGTGCACCGCGATTATTTTATTTAATTTGTCTTTTATCTTTAAAATATGCTCTGCTCTGATTTTTACATCGCTTGCCTGTCCCTCAGCCCCGCCCATTACCTGGTGCAACATTATTTCTGCGTTTGGCAAAGCAAATCTTTTGTTTTTGGTGCCAGCCGCCAAAAGCACTGCCGCCATGCTGGCCGCCATACCGATACAAATCGTCTGAACCGGCGCTTTGATATATTGCATCGTATCATAAATCGCCAACCCGGCCGTTACCGAACCGCCCGGCGAATTTATATACAATTTAATATCCTTGTCTTTGTTTTGTGAATCCAAAAGCAAAAATTGGGCGATCACTGTATTGGCCAGAGGATCGCTGATTGTATCGCCCAAAAAAATTATCCGGTCCTTCAAAAGACGCGAATAAATATCGTAAGCCCGCTCGCCCATTTGTGACTTTTCAATTACTGTTGGTATTAAAAACATATATTTATATTTTACTTTATTAAACCTGTCCCGAGCGACCCCGCCTGAATTTCCACGGATGGGCCGAGGGCACCCGTGCCGCAACGAAATTATAAAAAATATATTTAGTATGAATTTAGTCGGGATCCCTCATTCCGCAAAACCTCATGCAGAGTTCGGGATAGACTTCTGTCTATCTATACTACTTGCCAATAATTTCCTTCTCTTTCCAATCGCCCCCTGACCGAAAAACCCGCCGCTTTTGTGTGTCCGCCGCCGCCGAAATACTGGGCTATCCGTAAGACATCGACATTTCTCTCGATAGCGCGCAGGCTCACCTTTATTTCACCCTCATCGTTTTCTTTCAAAACCATCGCTAGGCGCATGCCCTCAAGGTTGCTCAAAAAATTAGTCGCTCCGTCCAAAACACCGCCCTCTCCCAACTGCTCATCTTCGGGCAAAACCACCGAGTAAGCCAATTTAATCTTATCATTTTTAGTCAATCTTGATAATAGTCTCGCCCACGAGCCAAACCAGCCATTATGCTCGTTTTTCTGAATTTTATTAATAACATAATTATATTGCGCCCCCATTGCCAAAAGCTCTCCGGCCACGCTATAAGCCTCTACGCTCGTCGCGCCGTTGGAAAAGCTATTGGTATCAGCGACAATGCCGGCCAAAATCTTTGTTGCTAGACTTGCTTCTATTTTCACCCCCCAAATCTTAAAAATTTTATACAAAACCAAAGAAGTTGAAGCGCTTTTACTATCCACGATATTAATATCTGCATAATTGCTGTTTGGATGATGATCGATATTAATAAAAAAAACGCCGGCGTCTTTTTTTTGTCGAAAAATATTCTCCGCCCCGCTCCAATCTAGATTGGAACAATCCAATCCAATAATCAACTCATATTCGTCCTTCCCCAGCTCTTTCTCTTCAATTACCTTGACCGGTTCTTTGAGATAAAAAAAATTACCCGCCAATGGCTTGGATAAAAAAATTTTCGGTTCTTTGCCAATCTGTTTCAAATATCTAGCCAAAGTCATCACTGAGCCAATCGCGTCAGTGTCCGGATTCTTATGAGTAAAAATTAAAATATTATTCGCTCTGCTCAGCTTTTCTTTAACCCTTCCCAAGGCCTCTTTATCCCACTGACTATCTAAATTTACTTGATTATCAAAAATTTGTTGCATATCAAAACAGTCTATCAATAAATCACTCCGACGTCAAGAATACAAAAAACCTCATCAAATAATAAATCCCGGCCATCCGGGATTCAACTTGTTTTATTTTTCCTCTCTTTTGATCTTCTTTAATATCTCCTCTACTTTATTCCTCTGGCGTTCATCTTCTATCTCATCTTTATCAATTATAAATCTTAGCTTGGGCACCCTTCTCATTTCTATCTTTTTTGCCAACTGGCTTCTCAATAAAACCTTTTGTTTATCCAAAAGCGCCAGCGCCTTAACTGCCGCCGCCTCTGGCCAAACACTCAACCACACCTTGGCCACGCCCAAATCTGAAGTGCACACAACTTCCCCAATACTTACCAAAACCCCCTGGCCAAATTCCACCTCCTGACGTATTACCTCGGCCAATTCTTGATGTATAAAATTGTTCAATTTTTCTTTTTTATAATTATCATTCATGTTTTTTTTCTTCTGCAATAAATATCCGCACCTGATCGTTTTTTTCCAAGATCAGTCTGCCTGCCACCCTCATTCCGCACTCCTGCCCTTCAGCCACCTCTTTTACTTTTGTTCGCCCAGCTTCCACCTCTTTTATCTCTACTTCACCGACGATCTCTCCTCTGCGCTCTACCCGACCCTTCACTCCTCCGACAGCCTTACCGGACTCAACCCGACCGCCAACAATTTGTTCTTTTTTTTCTGTTCTAAATATTACCAATATTCTCAACCTGCCTATTTCCTTTTCTACTATTTCTACTCCCGCCAACTCAACTACTTTCTTTTCTATAAAATCCAACAAATCATAAATCACCCTAAAAACTTCCGTCTCTACATTTTTGTCCGCCGCCAGACGTTTGGCCTCTGGCGTTATCTTGACATTAAAACCCAAAACCACTGCTGACAAACCAAAGGCCTGTTCAATATCTTTTTCTGTTATGTTGCCAAGTCCCTGTTTGATTATTTCCACTCCCACGTCCCTCTTTTCAATCTTGTCCAAAGACTCCAAAATCGCTTCCACCGAACCCAACACGTCTGACTTTAAAATTATTTTAATTCTTGGCTTTTGCTGCTCCTCCTCGCTCTCTTTATTGTCTGCCGACATGTCGAAACCAACCTTGGTTGCTTTGGAAAAATCTTTCACCTTGGTCTTAACCAGCCGTCGCATCTCTCTTTGATCATCTATGGCTTGTAAAATATCACCCACTCCGGGCACGGCCTTCATTCCCAAAATTTTTACTGGCATTGATGGCTTTGCCTCTTCTACCAATTCCCCTTTCCAGCTCCTCATTAATCTTATTTTCCCTGGCACCTTGCCAATCTTTACCAAATCATTTCTACGCAAAACTCCATTTTGAATCAAAACAGTTGCCACCGGACCTTCGCCCTTATCAATATGCGTTTCAATAATGGTACCCGCTGCCGGCGCGTCAATGTTGGCCACAATCTTGTCTTTGTTCAAATCCGCGATTAAAAACAAATTTTCCAAAAGCAATGGTATATTAATTTTTTCTTTGGCGGATACCTCCACGCAAATTGTCTTGCCGCCCCACTCTTCCGGTGTTAAACCAATATTGGCCAGATCGGTTTTCACCTTGTCCACGTTTGCCCCTGGTTTATCAATCTTATTAATCGCCACAATAAAGGGCAGTTCTGCTTTTCGAATATGCGCCAAGGCTTCTATTGTCTGCGGTTGGACTCCATCGTCAGCCGCCACCAAAAGTATGGCGATATCGGCCACTTTGGCTCCGCGCGATCTCATCGCCGAAAAAGCCTCGTGGCCGGGCGTATCAATAAAAGTCAATATTCGCCCATCTTTCTCCACTTGATAAGCGCCAATATGCTGGGTAATTCCCCCTGCCTCTCCTTCCATAATATTTGTCTGACGAATGGCATCTAATAGTTTTGTCTTCCCATGGTCTACGTGGCCCATGACTACAATGATTGGGGGCCGCTCGCCAGCTGTTTCTTGCTTTATCCCCAAAATGCTTTTTAGGTCTGTTTCCGCTTCTCTCTCTGTTTCTTCTTCTGTCTTAATCACGACGTATCCCATATCTTCGGCAATAATCGAGGCTGTTTCAAAATCAATATACTGGTTCAACGGCGCCATCACTCCGTTTTTCATCAGCTCCAAAATTAAATTTGCCGGAGAGACATTCATTCTTCTCGCCAGCTCCTTAACTATAATTCTTTCCGGTATTTCCACCTGGTGAGACTGTCCGGGAACTCCTTCCCTTTTTTCCTGACTTGACTCTTTTTTTGTTTCCGCCGCCGTGTCGTTTAAATATTTTTCCCTTACCGCCGGATCAGATAATTTTTCCAAAATTGCCTGCGCCATTTTGGGATCAACCTTGATAGCTCTCGAACCAATATCAAAACCGATCAAAGGCATTATTTCTTTGAGCTTATTCGGGGTAATTCTCAATTTTCTGGCCAATTCAGTAACGTTCATATTAATCAATCTTACGTTAAAATCAGGCTTAAGTCAAATAAAGATAGCACTCAAATATCTAACTTTAGTGTCCTTGCCCTCAGTTCGCTCAAAGGCCCTTGACACCCAACCGCTCCTCCTATATATTAACTTAATATTTTTTAAGCTCCTTTTATGGCCCTCCGCCCACAGCAACAAATCTCCGAGTTGATTGACCATGCCAGTCATATCCTCCTAACGACCAGTAAAAATGACCAAGGCGATGGCCTGGCCGCGCTTTTAAGCTTAAAACTTTTTTTAAAAAAAATAAACAAACCGGCCGACCTTGTCGTTGATCCCTCGCTCTTACAACGTTTTTCTTTTCTGCCCGGCGCCGAAGAAATACGTTCCTCTGCCGACCCTCTCAAAAAACTAGTTATCACCCTCAATATCAAAGATAATAATATCAAAGAATTCAACTACGACATTCGCGATGAACAACTAAAAATCTATATCACCCCGGAAAAAGATAGTTTCGCCAAAGAGGCCATTAACTTTGGGGACAGTAATTACAAATACGATTTGATTATTATCGCCGGTTGTCCTGACTTGGACTCCCTTGGCGCTCTTTACCACCACCACGCCGACTTCTTCTTCCAAACCACCATCATCAATCTTGATACCAACCCAGCCAACGAACGCTATGGCCAAATTAATTATATTGACCTAAATATCTCTTCTTGTTCTGAGTTGATTCTCGCTCTTATCGCTGACGAACACCAAGAACTATTGGATGCTCCCATGGCCACCAACCTGCTTGCTGGTTTGATCGCCAAAACCGATAACTTTCGTCTCCCTTCCATCACACCGGAAACTCTTCATACTGCCTCCTCTCTGCTACGCGCTGGCGCCGATCAATCTTTCATTATTAATAACCTGAATAAAAACAAAACCATCTCCGCTCTCAACCTCTGGGGTCGGGTTCTGGCTCGGCTCAAACAAGATACTCACTACAAACTCGCCTGGTCGCTCATTAGCCAAACTGACTTTCAAAAATCTGGCGGTTCTATTGATGACCTACACGGTGTAGTCTCCGAACTGATCTCCCGCTCTCCACTGGTTAATATAACCGTCTTACTTTACGAACAACCAGATGGCGCAATTGCTGGGCAAATTTATACCTCTGCCAACTATAACGCCCTGGATTTAGCCGCCCCTTGGCAGGGTTCTGGCCACAAAAATCAAGCTTCTTTCACGCTCAGTGAACGCCAATTAATTCTCGCCGAACAACTTGTTATCAATCAATTGCGTGAATTGATTCGTCCTGCCCATTGAAAATAAAAAAATAATCCTTTATAATGTCAATAATTGGGTTCGTAGCTCAGTTGGTTAGAGCGCTTGCATGACACGCAAGAGGTCAGAGGTTCAACTCCTCTCGGACCCACCATAATAAACATTTTTCCTTATTTTACTTTTGAGTTTTGAACTTTTAATTTTGACTTAATTTGCGGGCATGTAGCTCAGCTGGTTAGAGCACCACTCTTATAAAGTGGGGGTCCTGGGTTCAAGTCCCAGCATGCCCACCAGAAATTTTTAATAAATTCATCCCGCGAAACAGGCTACCATAATTTTGATTTTAATTATATGCCCAAACTTCCGACCATCCCCTACAAACTTTATAGTGAACATAATCGCGAACGGAGCGCTTGTATGGATCTTTCTGATCGCTTACGCATTCTTTCCAAAAGCACTATCAGTTTTTTGATCAAAGATCACGCCGAAGCTGTCGCCAAAAACCTGCCCGAAATGAATAAGCTTTTCTCTGCCTTGCAAAATAAACTCAAAAAATTTCCCTATCTTTATGCCAATCCGGCCATTGGCATCGGCTTTGAAGAATACGTTGAAGCTATCCTTCTATATAATTATATAAAAAACAAACCCCTGCCAAGTGCCGTTTCCCTCCAAGTCACGCCCGATACCTATCTTGGCGGTCTCTCGGATCTAACCGGCGAGCTCGTGCGTCTCGCCCACCAAAATGAAAAACAAGTTAAAGCCATCCATGACTATATCGCCGGCATCTACAATCTGACCATCCCCTTGAGTATCACCAGAAACAGCGCTACTCGTACCAAATTAGAAATCATCGGCCACAACCTTCACAAAATTGAGTCTATTATCTACGACCTAAAGCTTCGTGATAAAATTTAGGACCAATATCTGAATTATAAAACAAAAACCGGATAATCTCCGGTTGTTTTATTAAACTCCCCAAACACCTAAAACCTCAAACCGCAACGCCCAAAGCTAACCGCCCCTGCGATCAAGGCACACAACCAAATCACCACAAACCAAGTCGCCACAAAACCCAAAACACTCAACAATCTCCCCTCCTTGTCTCTATTTCTATATTTATCGCTTCTTAAAAGTAAAGACAAAAAAATACTCAACATAACCACAACAATTATCATCCACGCAATAACTATCTTTGCTTCTAACTCTTTATCGCAAGGTATAAATAATATCACCAAAAATGACACGAAAAACAGCAACCAAGCAACTACCTTCAACTTCTTTTTGCTAAATAGTTGGCCTCTCTTTATTAAAAAAATAACCAACAAAAAACCTAAACCTATAAAAATTAAAGGTAATAAGATTCTCATCATTTCAACTAAAACCCAAAATGAAGTTGAATCACTGTCTAACATATATAAATTAACTTATATGATGCGGTTCTTACTATTTTAATATACCACAAAAAATAAACCTCGGCCATTCTAAACTATTTATATTAACCCAAGTTGTTATCTGTCTTAACCACTAGTATATAGATATTATAAAGCTAATCCTGTCTCAAGCCTAAATTCGGGTCTGCTTTAGTCTGCTGCCAACCAAAACGCCTCTTCCCTCTTTTACCTTCCTGTCTTTTTATATTTTTAATTTTAAAATAACCGGCCAGAGCGATCATTACCGCATTATCACCGGTATATTTTAGTTCTGGCATTAACAATTGTATCTTCTTTTCCCCTTTATCAACTTTTTTAACTGAATTAACTTTATCAACTTCCATTTCCAGTCTCCCCCTCAAACTTTCATTCGCCGCCACCCCGCCCCCGATCAATATTGTCTTTACTTTATATTCTTCCGCCGCCCTAATTATTTTTTTCACCAAAACTTCGACGCACGCTTCCTGAAAACTCGCGCACAAATCTTTCCTCTCCTTAATTTTGAGTTTTGAGTTTTGAGTTTTGAGTTTATATAACACCGCTGTCTTTAGTCCGGAAAAAGAAAAATTATAATCTCCACTCTTGAGCATCGGCCGCGGAAAATTAAAAGCTGTCTTATCGCCCTCGGTAGCCATCTTAGAAATTATCGGCCCGCCCGGATAGCCCAAATTCAAAATCTTGCCCACTTTATCAAAGGCCTCGCCCATCGCGTCATCCAGTGTCTCGCCGATTATTTTATAATCTAAATAATCCTTCATCAAAACCAACTCCGTATGTCCACCCGACACCACCAAAGCCATCGCCGGAAACCTAACAGCCTGCATTTTTTGAAATTTTTGATTTTGGATTTTATTCTGTTCTGCCAACAAAGCAGAATATATGTGCCCCTCCAAATGATTCACTGCGATTAAAGGTTTATTCCAAACATAACTTAAAGTTCTAGCCGCCTCCACTCCCACCCTCAAGCTTGTGATCAACCCCGGCCCATTCGTCACCGCGATATAATCAATATCATCAAATATTTTTGCCTCTTGCCTGCCCGCCGCATTGAAGAGCGTTTTGCTTAATCCCTGTTCCAAAACCGGCATTATAAATTCTATCTGTTTCCTCGCCGCTACCTCCGGCACAATTCCACCATATTTGGCCTGCAGTTCTACAGATGAAGCTATCACGCTTGTGAGTATCCAAAAACCGCCATTTCTAAAGTCTAGAACCGCGGCGGCTGTTTCATCACAAGATGTCTCTAATCCCAAAATTTTCATACTTTACAAAATCTTAATCTATTTTATCTATTATTAAATAACCTTGCCAAATTGTCCAGATAATGATACCATATTTCTGTATTCACCCAAAACCAAGGGGGTATTTTTTAAAAATAAAACCTTACTTTTGCCTTTTGAATTTTGCCTTTTGCCTTGTTTCGGTCCCTTCGTCTAACGGTTAGGACATCAGGTTTTCATCCTGAAAACAGGGGTTCGATTCCCCTAGGGACTACCAATCAATCAATTAATACTATACACTTTTTGTCCTAATAATTAATCATGCATTATAATTGAATGACAACAGCAACTACCAATATTAATACAATGTCATTTGGTTGCCTGCCCGCAACGCCAGCAAGCTATCATTGAGTGACTAGCGGGGAGCACATCGGACAGGTCAGTAGGCCTGCCCCGCCCCATATGGGTTTGTAGCTCAGTTGGTTAGAGCGCCTCGTTTACACCGAGGAGGTCACAGGTTCGAGACCTGTCAAACCCATATGAAGCGGGGGGTTCGAACCCCGCATATCCACCAATCGATTTTTATCCAGGGTTCATCACCGCGCGAGTCATATACTGATTAAACTTTCAAATTTTTTACCAGCCACCACCGCAATAACCAATCTATCAAAAAACCAAGTCCGGCTTAAATAAAAATATTTTAAAATACCTCTATGAAATACTTCTTTAGCTTTCTAGCCATCATCGTCGGCTTCTTACTCGTTCGCTACAGTAATTATCTGATGGAAAATTTCGGTAGTAACGAAACAGCCGAGCATTACCTAGGCACTTATGGTGGCACCCGCCTGATGTGGAAACTAATTGGTATTACTATTATTATAATTTCTTTTTTGACTATTAGCGGCATTGGTGAAGTACTTCTCATCTCCATCTTCGGCCGCATGGCCGGTGGTTTGAAATAATAATTTCATAGACCGTCAACTCAATTGATTAGACCCGCCCGCCATAGCCATCGGGCCGTTAGCTCATTTGGTAGAGCACTGCCTTTGCAAGGCAGGGGTGACCGGTTCGAATCCGGTACGGTCCAATGGCGATGGCAGGCGGAACCAAACACAATAGTAAGAAAATAACGGCATTATTTTTTAAACAGTTTGAATCTCACACCACCCATCGGTCACAAAATAAAATACCTTAAGACAACAATATTATCTTGAGACCATTAAAAAATTCAGAGTTGCTACAGATATCTTATTATTTCAATATCGACACCAACCGATATTTTTATTTTTATCAATCTATGGTGCCAAAAATATATTTTTATTTTCTCACCTTCAAGTACAGTTAAAAAATTATCATCCCGATGTTAAATCGCAAATATTTTTTATTTTTATCTCTTTATCTATTTACATTTTGACAAAATAATTTTATAATTAATATATCAAGATCATTGTGGATAACTTTTTCTCTCAAAAAATTTACAAAAAAATATTTTTTATCTCGCTGAAAATATATTTTTGTAAATTTTATAAATTAGACTCCTTTCCCATGCTCGTCGTTGATTGAGTTTTCTCAATCGTCACATGCGAAAGGTTATTCTACAAAAGAAAGGGGGTGATCACCATGGCAGCCAAGAAGAAAGCCAAAAAGACAGTCAAGAAAGTTGCAAAAAAGAAACCAGCCAAGAAGAGCAAAAAGAGATAATCTAAAAATCTTTTGAAAGATTTTCTAGAGACAAAAAAATCCCTAACATTAGGGATTTTTTTGACATTTAAAAACCATTTTTCTAAAATAAATTTAGTTGTTGCTTTAAGTTTTTTTGCTCATTAAAAATTTTTATCTCTCCATATTGCCCGTCAAATCCTGGCTGAATATTTACTCTTCCCTCTCTGACTCTTTGAATTCCTTCTGCGATCTTCAGCCAACCACTTTCCGCGATCTTCTCTGTTTTTATTTTTAATAAAATATCAAACTCGCTGCCAAAACTTTTTATCAAACGATCATATTCGCTCTGTACCTGTTTTGCACTCCGAGATTTCACCCCCAAACTTTCGGCGATTACTTTATCTAGCTCCACCAATTTTATAAATGGAATTCTTGATTTATCCACATACCCCTCTTTGCGATCACGCTCAGCCAATTCTTCCACGCGATTCAAAACCCCAATTGTTAAATTCTTTTTGCACTTAGGACAAATATTTTTATTATATTGTGATTCTTTCGGTGTCATGCTGATACCGCACGTCCGATGTCCATCAAAATGATACATCCCCTCTTCTGGATAAAACTCAATTGCGTACAAAAAATTTTTTGGATCTTTATTTTTTATCACCTCAATTATCTCGTCGTAACTCAACTTATTTTTCTCGATTTCAAATACATTTGCCTCACGCCCAATATTGGGCAACGAGTGCGCGTCAGAATTGGAAATAATGCTCATCCGATCCAAATTTTTCACCCGCCAATTCATCTCCGGGTCACTAGATAGCCCTGTTTCAATGGCAAAAATTTTGTCAGCCATCTTGCCCCAGCATTCCTCCACACTATCAAAACCAGATTTTGAACCAAACATTGCAAACCACGGCGTCCAAATATGCGCCGGTATCACCGCGCACCGCTCATCCACGCCGAAAACAATTTCCGCTAATCTCTCCACATCCAAACCCAAAATCGGTCGGCCATCAGCTTTTAAATTTCCTATCTTGCCTAATTCCTTATTTATCTTTTCCACCGCTTCCAAACCAGGTGCCAAAATCACCACATGCAACCGCCGACATTTCCCGCCTTTAGAATAAATGCACGCTATCTCCGCCGAGCAAATAAATCTTGTTTGTTCTAAGTTTGAAATTTGTAATTTGGAATTTATTTTGAATTTTGGATTTGGAACTTGTGATTTAATAACATAAAGCCCCCTTTTCTTCTCCACCAACCTCTCTTTCATCTCTTTAAACCATTCTGGATGAGTAAAATCTCCCGTCCCGATCACGTTCACACCCTTTGCTCGGCACGTCTCATCAATTTTTTCCAAAACCAAATCCCGCGAACAAGCTCGCGAAAACCTAGAATGAATATGTAGATCCGCAATTATTCTCATAATATCTTTAGTTTACCACGCTAAAAAAAATAAACAAATCAGGTTTTAAGTGCTAAAATATCCTTATGAAAAAGCCACTAACTCTATTCGCCATTTTTCTTACTCTTACTACCATCACCCTAATTTTGGTCTTCCCCAAACAGCCCTCAAATTATTCCTCGCTAACTACCACCAATATGAATAATCCCCAAAAAATCATTCGCCAGCCGGCCGTCGTCGGACAATTCTACCCTGCTGATAAAAATGAATTGTCCTCGATAGTTGAAGAATTTCTCACCAATGCTACGACCACGATTCCCGGCGAACCCCAAATCTTAATTGTCCCCCATGCCGGCTATGTTTTTTCTGGGCCAACTGCCGCTTACGCTTTTAAAACCGTTGATGGTAAATCTTACGACACGGTCATCATTCTTGGCTCTAGCCATAACTATCCGGTTACTGGCCTGGCTCTTTACGACGGCGATGCTGTCTCTACTCCCCTCGGTAGAGTGCCTGTTAATAAAAATCTTGTCGCCGAACTGGTTGCTCATAATAAAAATATTTCAATTGATAATAAAATCCACGAGCCGGAACACTCGCTAGAAGTCCAAATTCCTTTTCTTCAGCAGACTCTCGCTCCTGGCTGGCAAATAGTCTTGGGGTTAATTAATAGTGACAACAATGAAATTCTTAAATCAATTGCTACCGCTCTCGCCAAACTTTTCCCTGCTCAAAAAATATTACTGGTGATCAGCTCTGATCTTTCTCACTATCCGAGTTACGCTGACGCTATTTACTCCGACACCAAAATCATTGATTCTATTCTAACCAAAGATATTAATAATTTTGATAATACTTTTGATTCTATTCTTGACGAAAATAGATCAAGCCTGGATACCTGTGCCTGTGGTTCATCGGCTATCAAAGTCGGCCTCATCGTTGCCAATCAACTCAATCTCACTGGCCAAAAACTTCACTATTCCAATTCCGGTGACACTCCCAATTATGGTGATAAAAATAAAGTTGTCGGCTACGGCGCTATTGTCTTCGCTTCTTTGTCCTCCCCTAATTTAGGGGAGGTGTCCCGCTCGAGCGGGACAGAGGGGTATCGTGGTATTTTTCTAACCGAGATTGAGCAAACCTCCGCCCTTGCCCTTGCCCGCAACACCCTAGAACTTGCTTTTAACCTCACCAAAAACAAAAACGAAGATTATAAAAAATACTCTATTTTTTCCGAAAAGCGTGGCATCTTTGTCACTTTGAGAAAAGGCGAAGAGCTTCGTGGTTGTATTGGCTTAATTGAACCAATCAAAGAATTAGGTGAAGGCATTATAGAAATGTCCGAAGCCGCCGCCTTTGAAGATCCGCGTTTTCTTTCTTTAGAGAAAAGCGAGCTAAAAGATATCGCTATTGAAATTTCTGTTCTGACTCCTCCGCAAAAAATCTCCGACCCCCAAAAAGAAATCCAGCTTGGCCACCACGGTGTCATCGTCAAACAAGGTTCCCGCTCTGGTGTCTTTCTCCCCCAAGTCGCCGAGGAAACCAGCTGGAGACTGGAAGAATTCATGTCTCATCTCTGTACCGACAAAGCCGGTCTTCCCAAAGATTGTTGGCTCAACGATTCTACCGACATCTACACCTTTGAAGCACAAGTATTTGAAGAGAATCAACTCAAATAATAATTCTAAAAATAAATTATGCCTTACAGATTCTGCCCCAAGTGTGGTGGCCGATTAAAACGTCAAAAAGAAAATCTATATATTTGCGCAAAATGTTCCTATGAATTCTGGCTTAATCCACGACCGTGCAATATGATTATCGTCCAAAACGAAACCGATGAGATACTTTTTGTAAAAAGAAAAATTAGTCCCGCTAAAGGCAAATGGGATCTACCGGGTGGTTTTATGGAACTGTATGAGAACTGTGAAAAAGCTGCTATGAGAGAATTGTATGAAGAAACAAACTTGAAGGTCCATAATATAAAATATCTTGGTTCGACAACCGACGTCTATCCCTACAAGGGTGATAAATATCCTACCGTCGTTCTAGCTTATAAAACACAGGTTAGAAACGCCCAAGTCAAAGCAAATGATGATGCGGAAGATTTTCACTGGTTTAAAATAAATAACATCCCCACAAATAAATTGGCATTTAAATGTATAAAATGGACGGTTGATCAGATAAAAAATTAAAACAGCATCTAACACCCGTCGAAGTCTCCCACCAGAAGACTCCCACGCCCATAACTTCCATCAAAAAACTCGGTCCTCCAACAATCCCAAAAAATTTATGAAGAATCTCCTCCAAAACCCTCTCATAAAAAATATCCTCTCCGCCCTATCCGTGGCCGTTTTTGGTTTTATCCTCTTAAATCTCACCTTCCTTTTTGATGCCGTTTACCAAGGGGTTTTAAGATTTATTATCAGCCGTTTTATTCCCCTCAATCCCGAACTAAATCTGCGCTGGCTACCACCATCGATGCACGCTTCCTTTGCCGTTGTTATTCTCATTATTTCTTGGTTTGTTTTAAGGTCCAAACTCCGGCCTCTCTTCAAAGCCACCTATCTGACCGTGCCAACCGCCACTACCCTAGTGACGCTGGGCCTATTTTTATATCGCTGGCCGCTAATCAGTTATATCCTCGGCGGCCTGCTTTGTCTTTGCGCTCTATATTATCTTTATCGCGCCAAACAATCGTGGCTCTATTATTATGCCATAATTTTAGTTGGCCTTGTCCTCTTTATCTTTACCCTTTCCGGCGGAGAAATCTAATTCCCGATATTGATTCAACCCTCTGGGTTGAATCTGAATATTTATTTGCTCCCACCCAAAAAACTCGACCCTTCAGCCGAGTTTTTTGATTATTGCTTTTACTCAAACGTTACTTCTGCCACCAAATTTTCCTTCTGCTTTAATTCAGTTTGCACAGCCTCTTCTATTTTATTCTTCAATCCGTCCGGTAACTCACTCATCATTCTAAAAATAACCTTACATTTTGAATCTTGTCCAATATTCACGCCCACCCCTGCCACTAATCCTAATGTATCTAAATCAACACCCTCTAGTTGTAAATTTGCCCCTATTCCGCCATCTTCTTTTACAAATTTTATTATTTGCTCTCTAACCAATTCTTCTCTAGATGGTTTCTCAAAATCGCTCATATTTTTTACTTTAATTAATATGCCCTAATTCTAAATCACTCGGCTATTTTGGTCAAATAGATTTAAACCTATATTTGTATATTCGTAACTGATTCGTAATTTGTAGATATCAAAAAAGAGTGGCATTGTTCTGGCGCTGGCCTACTTTCGCCAATAAAGACTATCATCGGCGATGAAGGGCTTAACT
>Ga0116157_10000351_pt1 | contig 48648 bp, 42 predicted proteins | sample AD_UKC048_MetaG_FD_89882 | JGI IMG/M metagenome (GOLD analysis project Ga0116157, IMG submission 89882) | Active sludge microbial communities of municipal wastewater-treating anaerobic digesters from USA - AD_UKC048_MetaG | ecosystem: Engineered > Bioreactor > Anaerobic > Digestate | place: USA... | reverse complement strand
ATGAACTTGATAGAGCATTTTTGGCGTGAGTTCTTTTCTTCCTTGCATAGTTAAAAATACTATTATATTTACTTTTTTGCAAGTTTTTTTTGATATATTTGTTGTGTTGTGCAACAAGCACAGCCGTTTGGCAAGATTGCGAATTTTGTAGTAAATTTAGGTTTATTTCTCGCAAGAAATTTTATCTTTAACAGAAAATAATCAGTTCCGAAGTTCGCAACCTCGCCAAGCGCCGGAACGTTATCACTCATTTTAGCCAACCCGAATTAAACGACTTTTTTTGTCAAAAATCACGTTTTCCTTATCTATAATTTTAACCTCACTAATTAATATTTTACAAGGTTCATCTAAATACCAAATGTATTCTGGGTCTGTTTCTGAAATCATACCAACTTCACAATATTGTGGCTTAATGCCTTTCGGTTGAAAATATACTGTATTCATAAAAAACGAGTTATAACAGCAATTACACGCTATTGCTACTTTGTGATTAATTTAATTATTGTTTTGTACCTTTCAATTCCGTGTTAAACTGAAAGATAATTTTGTGTTTTTACGCAACAGACGTGTAGTTGCGAACCGTTAGCGGCTATTTTACCGTACATTCCGCAAGACACAATCAACAGACTTAAAGTAAAAAATTTCAAATAGAATTTTGCTGTTTTGAAATAACTTTCTATATTTGCATAATCAGTTATTTAATCAGTTATTAAAATATGGACTTCTTTAACAAAACCGGAAAAATGGCATTGGGTAGCAGGTTGCGTTTGCTAGCAGCAAAAGTAACAGATGACGCTGTAAAAATTTACGAACTCTACGGAGCAGACTTTTCTCCAAAATGGTTTCCCGTATTATTTGTGCTTTCAGAGGAGGGTGTAAAACCCGTTACCGAAATAGCCGAACAAATCGGGCATTCACAACCGTCCGTTACAAAAATTGTAAAGGAAATGGCAAAAGCGGGATTGGTCAAGGACAATCTTAAATCAACAGACAAACGTAAAAACGTAGTTGGATTGACTGAAAAAGGCAATGTGCTTGCCGAACAAATAATAAAGGTGCAATGTGCCGACATAGACATTGCCATAAACGGAATTATTGCTGAAGCCACGCACAACCTATGGGAAGCATTGGCAGAATGGGAGTTTTTATTGGAACAAAAATCAATCTACAAACGAGTGCAGGAACAAAAGAAATTGCGTGAAAGCAAAGACGTCCAAATTGTAGAATACAAACCACAATACAAATCAGCTTTTAAATCGCTTAACGAAGAATGGATTTCCACCTATTTTGAAATAGAAGAAACCGACAGCAAAGCATTGGACAATCCCGAAGAATACATTTTGAACAAAGGCGGAAAAATTTTTGTAGCTCTTTACAAGGACGAACCGTTGGGAGTTTGTGCCTTAATCAAAATGGACGACCCCGAATATGATTACGAAATGGCAAAAATGGCGGTTTCACCCAAAGCACAAGGAAAAAATATGGGTTGGTTCTTGGGACAAGCCGTTATCAATTCAGCCAAAGAATTGAGAGCATCAAAAATCTATTTGGAAAGTAACACGGCACTCAAACCTGCAATAAACTTATATTACAAAATGGGCTTTCAAAAAATATCGGGACGACCAACACCTTACAAACGAGCCAATATTCAAATGGAACTTTTATTAAATAACAAAAAATAAGTAAAATGAAAAACGTAGTAAAAAAAGAAAACGCTGTTCCAAGACAGTTTTTAGGAGTTGATTTCGTAGTGCTTTCAATCGGCAAAGATACTATGGTTACAAAAATGCTTTACAAACCGACTGACAATGTTCCTTTCCACAAGCACCCGAATGAGCAAAGTGGTTATGTCATTTCGGGTAAATACAATTTAAAATTTGACGGACAGGAATATCCATTGTTATCAGGCGACACTTATTCTATTCCTGCCAATGTGGAACATTCCATTGAAATCATTGAAGCAGGAGAAGTTGTTGATGTTTTCAGCCCAATTAGACAAGATTATTTGTAATAAGTAAAAACAAAATGCACGAAACAATAAAACAGAGTTTTGAGAAACAAGGTATAATGAAAACTTTGGGAGCTCAATTAGCAGAAGTAGAAAAAGGACAAATAAAAATCACTTGCGAATTTTCCACAGAACTAACTCAACAAAACGGCTTTTTTCATGCAGGAGTGCTTACAACTATTTTGGACAGTGCTTGCGGATATGCAGCATTGACAACAATGCCCGAAAATGCTGGAGTTTTGACCGTAGAGTTTAAAGTCACTTTTTTAAAACCTGCAATAACAGACAAACTTATCGCCATTGGTAAAGTATTGCAATCAGGTAAGACACTAACTATTTGCGAAGGTTATGTTTATGACAGCAACAAAGAAATACTAATCGCAAAAATGACGGCAACAATAATGGCCGTTCAACAGTAATTTATGGTGCAAATTATTGGTTATACAGCATTATCGCTCAATCTTATTTCAATGTCAATGAAGAATATACTTTACTTAAGAGTATGTTCTTTATTGGCAAATGCTGTTTATGTAGTTTACGGAATTATGCTTGACACACCGCCTGTTTTCATTGGCTGTGCTATTGGTACTTTCCTTCATTCTTATTGGATTTACAGAATCCTAAACGAACAGAGCGAACAGAAAAATAAAAACAGCCGCTAACCGCCGTTTGGCAATATGGCGGGATTAGGCTTAATTTGAGGATGGTTTTGTGCTTGGAAAATTAGTCATTAACCGAAAGTTTAGGCTTCCTTAATCCGCCACATCGCCAAGCGGCCAAACGTTAGCAGTAATTGTTAAACACCCCCGTGAAAAAATGTCGAAAATAAAAATTACGCCTTTATCAATAGTATTAATAATAATAGAAGTGTTACTGATAATTTCAGCCTTTTATTATTTGGCAATTGCAAATACTGGCGGAATGGCATTAGCAGGTGTTATTGCGTTCATAGCTGCGGTTTTAAATGCTATGATATTTGCGGTTCAACAAATTATTGCGGATATAAAAGGTATTAATAAAAAAGCTCTTTGGACAATTGAAATTCTGATAATTGTTGCTGGAATATTGTATTTAGCAATAAATGGAATCTCAATTGGATAGAAAAAACAACTACCCAGCTCTGCGAAATAAATAAGTCAAAATAGTAAAATATAATCGTGATTGCTCTACGAAGTCTGCCAACTCATAACTATTCCTATTGAATGAACAAATTCATTTTATCTCAGACTTCCAATAAAACAATGCTGTTTAAATCACTTAAAATCCTTAACTTAGTGCATCGCTAAACTTTACGTTGATGAGAGTTTTATTATTTTTTATCCTGCTCTTAATAATACAATCGTGTGCTACAAAAAAGTACACCAAGACACGACTGCTGCCTGAAGGAATAAAATCGGCAACCGAAGAAATATATGTAGTGGCAAACAATCAGAAAAAACTCTTGCAAAAAAAAGAAATGGTCTTTACTAAAAATGGCCGCATCAAATACTCCAAAACAGTTGATTCACTTGGCAATCTATTGCAAGAAACCCAAAAGAAATTATGGTTTGTGGTGGAAACGTATCCTGATAAAGAACCCTATTACTGTAAAACGCGTTGGAAACCCAACCAACGAGAACGCATAAGTTGCTACACTCAAAAACAATACAAACAAAACGAAGTCATTTATCATTATAACTCAGACGGAACTATTGATAAAATAGTGGATAATTTTACATCTTTCCAAACACAGTATTTTTATTATACGAACAATAAACTGGCTAAAATTATCATCAGGGACAAAAATGACAAACTTATTGACGAAGTATTAGTCAACTGTGAAACCAAAGATGAAAAAGGTACTTGCATAAAAGTGACCAAAATTTCGACAAAAACAAGCCATAAAGAAGAGATACTTTTCGCTCCGATTTATGATTGATTTAAAGTGTTTTTAGTAAAAGAATGAAGCAATACACTTTGCTCTCGCTATGTGATTGCTTCGTTCCTCGCAATGACAAATTGTTAAAAATCAATAACTTTCCGCCACAACCTCGGCATCAAATTCCAATGCGTCTTCTATTTCTACCGCATTATTTTCAGGCTTGGAAGCTTTTAAAGCATTAAACTTTTCCATTTGTTCCAATTCGTCTTCATCGCCAGAGAAATAAGGAAAAACATCCATAATTGGAGATTCTGAAATGGCTGGAATGGTATAGTCGCCCATTGTTCCTTTCATCACTTCAATGGTGTTTTCGTAAGCTTCTTTGACATCATTGGCTTGCAATAAAACATACATATTGGTCTTGCGTTCTTTACCGCTTTCTTCGTCATAAGCCATCAAAGAAACTTTGGATTTAAACCAACGATCGGCATTTTCGAAAGGATGAATTTCGGAATAATTGGCCACTTTTATATTCGTGATTTTAAATTCCTCACTAATATAAGCCTTCATTTCTTCGTTAATTCTGGATTCCGCTTCAGTATAAGACAAAGCATCTACCAAATAGGGTTCGGTAGTTACTTTTTGTGTTCCAATATCATCTGTTTTTCTGTATTTTACTTTGCATTCGTACCACATTCCGCTCATAATATTTTTATTTTTAAGGATGCCAAAGATAGATTTTAGAGGTAAAAAATAACAGCATTTCTAAAATAGATATTCACAATTATAGACTGAAACCACCTAAGTGTTCACGCTCAAATAATTGCGAAATGAATAGTTTCAAATTTCTTTATTCTATTAGAAAATCCCAATTCCTGTATAGAAAATCCCAATACACAAATTCTCATTCCTAAACCAACTTTCCTTATCTTTGCACTTTCAAAAAATAATTTATGGAAACTGTTTTAGAAAATGCATTACCAGTTGGAAAGCCAAAATGGTTGAGAGTAAAACTCCCAATTGGTCAAAAATATACAGAACTTCGTGGTTTAGTCGATAAATATAGTCTGAACACCATTTGCACCTCGGGAAGTTGCCCGAATATGGGCGAATGCTGGGGCGAAGGAACGGCAACGTTTATGATTTTGGGAAATATTTGCACACGTTCTTGTGGATTTTGCGGCGTTAAAACCGGAAGACCTGAAACCGTAGATTGGGATGAACCGGAGAAAGTGGCGCGTTCCATCAAAATAATGAACATTAAACACGCCGTAATTACTAGCGTGGATAGAGACGATTTGAAAGATGGTGGTTCGATAATTTGGATAGAAACCGTGAAAGCCATTCGCAGAATGAACCCAAACACAACTTTGGAAACCCTAATTCCAGATTTCCAAGGTATCGAAAGAAATATTGATCGAATCGTAGAAGCCAATCCCGAAGTAGTTTCGCATAACGTAGAAACCGTTCGAAGATTGACACGTGAAGTGCGTATTCAAGCCAAATACGACCGAAGTCTGGAAGTGTTGAAATACTTAAAAGAGCAAGGAATCAACAGAACCAAATCCGGAATTATGCTAGGTCTTGGAGAAACCGAAGAAGAAGTTTTTGAAACCATGCAGGATTTATACAATGCCAAAGTAGATATTGTAACCATTGGACAATACTTGCAACCAAGCAAAAAACATTTGCCGGTAAAAGAATTTATAACTCCAGAACAATTCGCTAAATATGAAAAATTTGGTTTAGAGTTGGGTTTCCGTCACGTGGAAAGTGGCCCATTGGTGCGTTCTTCATATAAAGCGCAAAAACATATACTTTAAAATTTGTTTCAAGTTTCAGGTTTAAAGTTCCTCAACTTGAAACTTTAAACCTGAAACTTTAAACAAAAAACAATTGAAAACAAGAATTGCTATAAACGGTTTTGGACGCATAGGACGAAATTTATTTCGCTTACTTTTGAACCATCCTACTATTGAAGTTGTTGCCATTAATGACATTGCAGATAAAAAAACAATGGCGCATTTAATCAAATACGACAGCATTCACGGTGTTTTACCCGTCGAAGTTTCGTCTGATGAAAAAGGAATTATCGTTGACGGAAAACATTTTTTGTTTTTTCACGAGAAAAGCATTTCAAACCTCGATTGGAAATCTATAAATATTGATGTTGTTGTTGAAAGCACTGGAAAATATAAAACTTTTGATGAAATCAACGCTCATATTTTGGCTGGAGCCAAAAAAGTAATTCTCTCTGCTCCTTCCGAAGTGGATTCAATAAAAACTGTGGTTTTGGGTGTCAACGAACATATTTTAGACGGAACTGAAACTATAATTTCAAACGCCAGTTGCACCACCAACAACGCCGCTCCAATGCTAAAAATCATCAGCGAACTTTGCGGAATCGAACAAGCTTATATTACAACAATTCACTCTTATACAACCGATCAGAGTTTACACGATCAACCACACAAAGATTTGCGTCGCGCTCGTGGTGCTAGCCAATCTATCGTACCAACTACAACTGGTGCTGCAAAAGCGTTGACGAAAATTTTTCCTGAATTTGAAGGTAAAATTGGCGGTTGTGGCATTCGCGTTCCCGTTCCTGATGGTTCGTTGACCGACATTACTTTTAATGTAAAACGTGCCGTGAGTATTGAGGAAATCAATGCGGCTTTTAAACTGGCTTCACAAACGAATTTGAAAGGAATTTTGGATTATACCGAAGATCCTATAGTTTCTGTGGATATTATTGGCAACAAAAATTCCTGTTTGTTTGATGCACAACTAACTTCGGTCATTGACAAAATGGTAAAAGTTGTGGGTTGGTACGACAATGAGATTGGTTATTCATCGAGAATTATTGATTTAATTATTTTAACTACTTAATAAATAATTTATTACCTTTATTTTTTGAAAAGAAATTCTCAACAATCTTATGAAAAAATTGCTCTTATTAATACTTTTAGTTAGTAACCTTTTATATTCTCAAAAGAAAAAATCGGTCGAGAAAATAGATAGTGTTGCCTATTATAGCAATTTGCGAGATTCCAATGTTAAGGTAAACAAATACAAAGACGCACTACTTTACACTCAAAAAGCCATAATTTATTCAAAAAATAATAAGCGAATAGAATCTCAAGCGAACCAAACTTTCTTTTTGGGAAAACTCTATTATGATGTTAAAAAATATGATGATGCTATAAAATCCTTCAATATTAGCAATACTTTATATAAAAAACCGTCTTCAATTCAAGCATTTACCAATTATTATTTGGGAATGAGTTTCATGAAAAAAAGAAGTTTTGACAATGCCCTAATTTCCTTCGACAAGGCACAAAAATTATACGATACACTAAAAATTACGCATACTACCGATTTGATAAACCTTCAAAAAGGAATCATTTACAAATCAAAAGGGGAATATGATTTGGCTTCTACAATTTTAAAAGCAATTATTGCAAAACCTGACAATCCAGCAATTTTAGATTGCAAATCAGAAGCATTGTATCAAATTGGAACAATTGAAATGCAACAAAACAGAAATAATCTAGCTTTAAATTATTTCAACAAAGCCTTAGATCTAAATGCCAAAAACAAAAATTTAGAACAAAAATCAGAAATTTTACTAGCTTTAAGTACCGTTTATGAAAAAATGTTGGATAAAAACAATGCATACACTTACTTGAAACAACACTCCAATTTAAAAGAAAGCATATCGCTTTTAGACAATGAAAAACTAGGTGTCGATGATTATGAAAAATTTAAAGAGTCGGAACGAATAAAAGAAATAAAACAAATAAATGAAGAAACCAAGCAGCAGGAAAAAGCAAATAAATTCTCTAAGCTCATTAGTATTCTTGCCATTGCGCTGATATCTATTTTGTCGCTATTAAGTTTGGCTTTATACAAAAACAACATCATTAGAACTCAATCAAACCAATTATTGGAAGAAAAAAATAAAGAACTGATTATTGCCAAAGAAAAAGTAGAAAAAGCTTCCAATGCAAGATCAGAATTCCTCTCGACAGTAAGTCACGAGCTGCGAACACCCTTGAACGCTATTAACGGTATTGCCCATTTGCTATTAGAAGAAAAACCAAAAAAATCTCAAATGAATTATTTGGAATCGTTAAAATTTTCGGGAGATTATCTAACTAAATTTATTAATGATATTTTAGAAATTCAAAAAATAGATTCTAACAAAATTGAAATTGAGCATATTGACTTCAATTTAAAAAGATTATTTGAAAACATTCAAAACTCTTTAAAGGAATTAGCCTCAACAAACAACAATGCCTTCGAACTCCATATAGATTCTAACATCCCAGATAATTTGATTGGTGATCCTACTAAATTGTCTCAAATTATAATGAATTTAATCAATAATGCGTTGAAATTTACAAAAAATGGTAAAGTAGAATTAATTACAAGACTCATCTCGACAGAAGATGCTGTTGCAACAATTTATTTTGAAGTAAAAGACAATGGAATAGGAATTCCAGAAGATAAATTAGAGTCGGTATTTAGTAGTTTTTCGCAAGGTTCTGTTGGAATAAACCGTAAATATGGAGGAACTGGTTTAGGATTAACCATTGTAAAAAAATTAACTGAAATTTTGGGAGGCGATATTAAGCTCGTAAGTTCAGTTGGAAAAGGGTCTTCATTTTCTTTGGAATTACAATTTAAGGAAGGATGTAAAACTTTCAAAAAAGTAAAAAAGATAAAAACTTACGACGATTCTATTTTAATGAATAAAAAAATATTAGTGGTTGAAGACAATAAAATTAATCAAATGGTTTCCAAAAAAATGCTAAAAAGCAAAGGAATCCTTTGCGAAATAATTGACAACGGTGAAGATGCAATAGAAATTGCTAGAAACAATAAATTTGATTTGATTTTAATGGACGTTCACCTGCCAGGCATCAATGGAACAATCGCTACTCAGCAAATCAGGAAATTTGACAAAACTACCCCTATTATTGCCCTCACAGCTATTTCACTGAATGAAAATAGAGATATGCTTTTATCGTATGGTATGAATGATGTGATTACAAAACCCTTTGTTCCAGAAGATTTTTATGAAGGTATTGCCAAATATATTTAGTCCCTTCTAATAATTTAGAATCAATTCCTTAATCAATCTTCTTACATTGGGTTCTGCTTTTTTGGCAGCTTCCAGAACTTCATCGTGTGAAACAGTCTCAATATTATCTTCGTTACCCATATCCGTAATTACGGATAATCCAAAACATTCCATATCCATATGACGAGCAACGATAACCTCAGGAACTGTTGACATTCCTACGCAATCAGCTCCAAGAATTTTGACCATTTTATATTCGGCAAGCGTTTCAAATGTAGGCCCTTGGAGTCCAAGATAAATACCATCTTGAACTTTAATGTTTAATTTTTTAGCTAATGCTTTAGCCATAGAAATCATATCATTAGAAAAAGGTTCACTCATATTTAAAAAACGAGGTCCAAAACGTTCGTCATTTTTTCCTCTCAAAGGATGTTCAGGCATCATATTGATTTGATCTTTCAAAATAACAATAGAACCCACTTCGTAATTAGGATTTACCCCACCAGAAGCATTTGAAACTACTAATTTTTCTACACCTAAATATTTCATTACTCGAACCGGAAAAGTCACTTCTTTCATTGAATATCCTTCGTAAAAATGAAACCGCCCTTGCATAGCAACGACTTTTTTGTCGCCAATAGTACCAAAAACTAAAGCTCCCTTGTGACCTTGAACTGTCGAAACTGGGAAGTTTGGAATTTCATCGTAAGGCAAAGTATATTCGATTTTAATATCATCAGTAAAACTACCCAATCCTGAACCTAAGATTACACCATATTCTGGAGTGAAATTGGTTTTTTCTTTTATAAAACTAACGGTTTCTTGTACTTGTTCCCACATAATTTAAAATGTATTTTTTCAAAAATATTACTTTGCAAATATGCGAAAAACGGTTCGTGTTTTGCGAATAATACAAAAAGTAATTTATTAACAATCGTTTTGTTGCCGAATGTCAATTTTCTACTAATGAAATTATAAAATTAGAATTGAATAATTACAAATGAATCTTGTTGAAAAAGGGGATTTTATAACTTTCGCTTATTGGTAAACGTCTATCAGCGATAATAACTTTATTTTTTTGAATGGATTTAATGTGTTCCAAATTGATAATATAGGAACGATGAATTCTTGAGAATCCTTTGCTGGACAAAGAATTTTCTAATTTTATCAAACTCATCAATGTTAAGACATATTTCCCATCGGTAGTGTAAATTTTCACATAATCTTTCAATCCTTCGACAAATAAAATATCGGCATAATTGATTTTAACATTCTCATATTCAGCTCTAACAAACATAAAATTATTTGATTCTTCGGAAGAAACTGTTGGAATTGTAGCCGAAATTGTTTCGGTTGGCGAGAAAATATGTTCCGCCCGAACGACTGCTTTTAAAAAACGATTAAACGGAATAGGTTTGATTAAATAATCGACAGCACCAAAATCGAATCCTTCGACAGCATAATTAGAATATGCGGTGGTAAAAATAATTAATGGTTTTATATCAATAGCATTTATAAAATCGATGCCTGTAAAATGAGGCATTTCTATATCTAAAAAAATTAAATCGACCTCGGTTTTATTAATTGCCGAAATAGCATCTATCGCATTATTGAAGGTGTTTACCAGTTCCAATGATTCCACTTTACTCACAAAATCTTTAAGCAAATCTACCGCTAAGGGTTCGTCATCAATAATTATACATTTCATTTTTTGTCGATTATAGTTTGAATTTGATCTAATTTTAGATTCAAATGTACCGAATAATTCTGGTCTTTTTCTTGAATTGTTAGCGTATGAGAATCGGGATACAATAATTTTAATCGGTTTTTGATATTACTGATTCCAATCCCCGAATTTTCAGGGTCTGGAACATTTTTCTCTACTCTATTTTCTACCCAAAAATCTAAATTATTGTCCTCGATTACTATTTTAATTTTCACACGAGTGTTTCCCTTATAATCGGTTCCGTACTTGAAAGCATTTTCAATAAAAGAAATCAATAACAAGGGTTCTATAAACTTATTTTTGGTCTCTCCATGAATGTTTACAAAGATATTTTCGATGTTGTTCAAACGCAGTTTTTGCAACTCTATATAATTCTGGATGTAATTGATTTCTTTTTCCAGCAAAACCGTTTTATTGTCGGTTTCATACAACATGTAGCGCATTAATTCAGATAAAGTGACTATGGCTTCGGGAACCAAATCGGATTTTTTGTATGCTAAAGAATAAATACTATTTAGAGTATTGAACAAAAAATGAGGATTGGTTTGTTTTCTCAAATAAATTAGCTCGGCTGTGGTTCGTTGTGACTCTACAAACATTTTGTGCTGCTGATTGCTGAAATATTCCGAAAGAATCCTGATAATGGTACTAATGGCAATGATAGAGAGGTAGAAAAATGCCGGCATTACTCTAAAAAAAAGAGGCTGCTTTTTTTGAAACATTTTGTTTTCAATAATTTCTTTTCCGTGAATATCGAAGATTTTGGGACGCACCATTTCTTTGAATTCTGGCATAAAATAGTTTGCCCTTATGAACATAAAAATGGCAATCAAAACAACTAAAACTGCAATATATTCGAAATGCTTTTTTTGCAAAAGCATATTGGGAACGAAATAATAATAATTTAAATAAAAGAGGACAATTCCTGTCGCCCATTGCACAAAAAAGTCATTCCCAATCTTGAATGGGCTTTCGTAAAACTGCATCAAAGAGGCCAGAATGAAAAAAAACCAAATAAAAATATGCAATATTATTTGGCTTTTCGAATTATTTTTAAGCGAGATTAAATTCATTTATAGATCTATTTCTAATAAAATTAAATCATTTTTTGCTATGGTTGGCGATAAATTTTGTTTAATTCTCTCCAGAACTAAGTTCCCCACTTTTAAGGCATCGTCTTCGGTCGTGAAACTTACTTGATTTGAGACAGTTGGAATAAGCGTTTGCTTGATTACGATTTTATCATTTATGGCAATAGTGTAACCCCAACCGTTCTTAACTTTGATTGATTTTACTAGATATTTCTCATTACTATTACAAGAAATAAAGAGAAATAAAACAACTATTATTTTTATGAATTTCATTTGCTTAATAAATTTAAAAATTACCCACGGTCGTAACCGTGGGTCATGATTGAAACTGTGCGTACAGAGTTAATCATTATCAACTTGCTCGTCGTTAGGTTTAAACTCCCACAAATCATCAAAATAACTTGTTCCTGAACGACCTAACATAACATATCCTTTATTATTAATAGCAAGTCCAATGGCATCAATTCGTCCAGAAGCTTCTAATGCTGTTTTTTCTGTCCACAAATCGGTTCCTGGATTGTATTGCCAAACTGTCGTGGAATTATCACCACAAACCATATAACCAAGATTATTTATTACAAAACTACTTGCATTTGCTCTAATAATTTGATAATCTTCATTGTACTCATCCGTATCTCCTTTGTCTATATCTCTCTTTTTGGTCCAAACCTCAGTTGCTCCATCAAATTCCCAAAAATCATATTGCAAAACATTGTTACTAGTTCCTGTTCCAAAATAAGCTTTGTCATTGATTACAAAAACGGTAGCATTTCTTCTTTTATTACCTCCAAATCCTGAAGACAGCGTCCAAACATCGGTAGTTGGGTTGTACTGGTAAAAATCTTTTAGATAATTTCCGTCATAACCTGAACCGAAATAGGCTTTATTAGCTACTTGAAAACCAACAGCTCCGTATCTTGCGGTTCCTGCAAAATCGGCTTTTTGTGTCCAAACATTCGTTGATGGATTGTATTCGTAAAAATCCTTTAGTCGGTTTGAACCGTCATATCCGAGCCCAACATATCCTTTTCCATTGAGTTCAAAAGCAGAACCTGCACTACGTTTAACACCCATAAAATCAGCTTTTTGCTCCCAATAATCTCCATCAGAATTATAAACCCATAAATCATTCAGGTAAACATCGCCAGTATATCCTGTGGCAACATAGGCATAATTTCCGATTACAAAACTCACAGAACTCGATCTAGCTGGACCATCAAATGAAGATTTTTTGATCCAATTCCCTACCAATTCTTCCTCGTCGTCAGAATTACTGCAACTAATAAAGAAAAGTCCTGTTAGAATCGTAGCTATTGCCAATGCTTTTTTTAATTTAATCATAATCTATTGTTTTAATGTTTATATTTAATTGTTAACCCCAAATTACATCCGTCTTTTATTCCGAAATCGGAAGTAGTATTGTAATCGTTATCTAGCAAAAGATATTTTTTATTGAAATCATAGCCCATTTTAAAATTCACAAACCAATTGCCATCCATATTTCTTTCGTATTCTAATGAAGTCGTTTGCTGAGAAAAACTTGCTTTTGAACTATTCAAGGATAATGATTTAGAAGCACCGTCTAATTGGTACACACTTCCGTTAAAAATATTTTTAATAAAAAAAGAATTTCTACTATTATTAGAATACTTAATATTGGTTTCTGGAAATCCTATTCTAAAATTAAAGTCATTATTATATTGATAATCATAAGCAAAAACAGGAAGTATCATTGGCTTTCCAAAAACTGTATTTCTACTAATTCCTAATTTCATTTTAGTCTTTGGACTCAAGATAAAATCCATATTCAATCCTCCGAGCAAATCAAAATCATTCCATTTCAAATTGTTTTCACTTGCCACAAAAGGTTCAATTTCAAGATTGAAATGCGTTTTTTTAGTCTTCAAATAACTAAACGTAATCTTGTTTCTCACTTCTGTAAATGCTGTAAATGATTCCGAACTTCCATAATTGAAATAATTTATTTTTTTTGAATTAAATGCAAAATCATTGGTTATTCTAATTTTTGAATTGAATGTTTTACTGTAATCTGCTCCAAAACTTACCTCATTTATATTAATCTTTTCGGTGGGTTGCGTGTTAATTGCAAAATCAATCGAATAATTATTTTGGGCACTGAGTTTACAAATTGTAAATAAAAACATCCATTTTACTGTTTTTCCTATTTTCATTATTTTAATATTGGAACAAATTTATTCCGATTTCAAATCAAAAAAAAAGAATATATATAGATACCCATTATTGATAGATGAATGAGGTAAAATGGTCGCTAAACCAAATAATTTGCGATTTAATAGTGTTGTAGTGTTTTATGCCAAATTAGTAGATAGAAATGGTCTGCTAGTATATATTATAGTTCAAAATATACGCACTCACTATAGATTTGTGAAAAAAAACGATGAAGTATATTTTGTTTCTAATCCTTTTCATTACTCTTTTTTCCGCTTGCCAAACTGACAATACCGAGGGCGAATTTGTGGTGGGCTCCGATTATTTAAGCATCAGTAATAAGGTGCTATTAATTGACACTTTGACCGTAAACGTATCGACTATCAATTTTGATTCCTTGATTACTTCCAACCAAAGTCGAATTTTAATCGGCAATTATACCGATCCAATTCTTGGAAAAGTAACCTCTGAGAGCTACTTAAAATTAACTCCCGACAGTTATTCTATTGGAAGTTCTGACTCTGATACACAAACTGTAAAATATGTTTTTGATTCGATAGCCATGATTTTAAAATATGACAGATATTATTATGGCGATACTACGAAAACACAAACTATCACTATTCATCAGTTAACTCAAAAAGTGAAACCCAATACAGATGATACTAATTTCTACAATATTTCATCATTAATGTATGATAGCAAAAGTATTGGCACCAAAACGTTTCGCCCAAAACCCATTGGAAAAGACTCCATCAATATTCAAATAGATGCCACTTTTGGAAAAAATTTATTCAATAAACTTTACAATAATGAGATCACCGATTCCAATGAATTTGAGGATTTATTCAAAGGAGTTGTCATAAAACCTTCGACCATAAATTCGTCGAATGTGATTGGTTTCAATACCAGCAGTGTTTTACGACTTTATTATAAAAAAGCTAATTCCGATTCGAAAAATTCACTAACAAAAGATTTTACACTTAGTGATCTTACTAAACAATTCAACAACATTTTATTGGATAGAACGGGAACAATTATTCAAAATTTACCCGATTCAAAAAGCAAATTGCCTAGTGAATTAACCAATAATAACGCCTTTATACAATCGGGAACTGGGCTTGCGTGCCGAATTGATTTTCCGTTTATTAATCAATTAAAATACATATCCGAAAAAGGGATAATTGTAGATGCCGAACTGATTATTAAACCTAACAAAACGAGTATTACCTCTTTATTTCCTTTGAAAGATTCTTTGGAAGTCTATGAATCTGATAATTTGAATAGAATTTCCAGGGTATTAACCAATTCTGATGGCTCTCAAAAACTGGCTTTGCTCAATACTACTCCAGATGAATTCAATGAAAACATTGGCTATAAAGTGAATATTGGTTCTTTTTTGCATCAAGAAATGCTTAAAACAAATGGAGCTAAATCTACTTTGATTTTGGCTTTTCCAAATATTTCAAAAGGAGTTAACCGAATAGTTTTGGGAAATCAAAAAAATGCCGAAAATAAACTAAAATTAAAAATATATTATATCTCCTATTAGAATGAAAAACAAAATTTGGTTTATACTATTTTTCACTGTCCAATCTGTTGGATTATATGCTCAAAGTGTCTCAACTTCGCCTTATTCTATTTATGGTTTGGGAAGCTTGTTCGAAGCTAACTTTGGTCCTATTTCCTCCATAGGTTCATCAGGGATTGCTTTACCATCAACAACATTTATCAACAATAGAAACCCCGCTTCCTTGGGCTATATTGGCAAAAACAGTTTCTTTTTTGACACCGGACTCAAAGGATTTCAAACGACATACACGAGTAAATCCACGAACGAAAAAAGAAATAATTTTCAGTTTTCGCACATTGCTATTGCTTTTCCTTTGAATTCAAAATCAGGAATTAGTGCCTCTTTGAAGCCTTATTCTAGTGCAAGTTATGTGATTTCAGATTATCAATTGACTATAGGAAACAGTAATGAATATTATAATTTAGACGCTGCCAGCTACGGCGGACTCAATACTTTTGACCTTGCTTACGGATATAAAATTCGAAAAGGAATTACACTTGGATTAACCACTTCCTTCTATTTTGGTACTATTACAAACAACAAGAATTTTACGATTGCAAACTCAGAAACGAACATCAATAAAAAGAGTTATTATAGCGGAATGCGTGTCACTTTGGGAAATCAAATCAAAATTGATTCTACCTTCAATATTGGTTTGACAATGAAAATACCGTCACAAATCACGGGTTCAAAAACTCAATCGGTAAGTACTGTAAACGATACTGAAACTCTATATATCGAAGAAAATGTCGATTCTGATGTTACTGATTATTATTTGCCTTTTGAATTTGGTGTAGGTTTAAGCAAATCGCTCTTCAAAAAATTCAATTTAACGCTTGATTACGAAAAAAGCCTTTGGAAAAATACCAATCAATCCTCGGTTTATGGCGAATATAAAAATCAGGACAAATATGCTTTAGGATTATCCTATGTCAAAAAAGAGCAGAGCTACAAATATGCCGATAAAATCCATTATTATACAGGCTTCAATTATGATACAGGTTTTCTTTCGATAAATAATAAAAGTGTCAATAATATGCGTTTTAGCCTTGGTGTTGGACTCCCTTTAGAGTATACAAAATCGGCATTAAACCTCAACTATTCTTATGGTATAAAAGGAAGGGTTGGCAACGATTTGATAAAAGAAAACTATCACATGATTGGCATTAATTTAAGTTTTGAAGCGATTTGGTTTGTGAAACGTAAATTCGAATAAAACAGCATAAATAATCCTAAAAATTAATACTATGGTAGCTAAATTTGAAAACATCAACAAAACTTTCTGCACGAGTGCTGGAACGTACAATTGGAATGAAGAAACCTGTGTAAACCTTAACAAAGGCGAGATTTTATTGATAACAGGAAAGTCGGAATATTCCAAAAAAACATTGCTTACCTTAATGGGATGTCTCATCAATCCAAACGAGGGAATTCTTGAAATCAACGGAAAGAACATAAATCTTTCGTGTTACGCAGAAATGGCTTTGATCAAATCACAAAATATTGGGTTTGTTTTCCATCAACATAATTTAATAGACGTCATAAATACAGAAGAAAACGTGGGATTTCCTCTAAAATATCAAAATTTAAAATCGGAGGAAATTAAGCAAAAAACCATCGAAGCACTAAAAATGGTGGATATGTTTGAACACCGAAAAAAAATGCCAAAACAACTTTCGAAATTGGAAAAACAGCAAATCTTAATAGCCAGAGCTTTGGTCATCAATCCTCAAATTATGGTTTGTGACAAACCAACTGCATTTTTGGACAGACCAAGTGGTGTTTTCATTATGCAAAAACTAAAAGAATTAGCAAAATCCGGCAAAACAATAGTCATTTTAAATCACGATCCAAGATTTAACGAATATGCCAATCGTGCAGTAGAAGTAAAAAACGGAATCGTGAATGAACTTATTTTGGTGTAATAGTCTAAAAAATCAGCGATAATCTTTTAAATCCGTGTCATCTGTGTGCCATTTAATCAACAAATCATTACCAATTTATTTCCATTTTCTGTCCTTTCTTCAATAGAATTGACTCCTTTTTATCACCGAAAATAAGGGTTGTTTGTCCTCCATTTTTAGAAAAAATCGTCACTTTCTTTAAGGTTTTGGCATTCCATTCCATTGCAATTTCAAATCCGCCTCTTGCGCAAATTCCTTTTACGGAACCACTTTCCCAAGCAACGGGCAAAGCAGGCAATAATCTGATTTCCGTTTCATTGGATTGAACCAACATTTCGGCAACGGCGGCCGCTCCTCCAAAATTCCCGTCAATTTGAAACGGCGGATGTGCATCGAACAAGTTGGGATACGTTCCTCCTCCTCTTCTTGGTTTCTCTGTTTTCTTTCCATCAGGATCAACATAACGAAGTAATTCACGGAACATTTTGTAAGAACGATTGCCATCCCAAAGTCTTGCCCAAAGATTAATACGCCAACCTTTTGACCAACCCGTGGTTTCATCACCTTTTATCTCCAAAGTTTGTCTGGAAGCTTTTGCTAATTCTGGTGTTTTTAATGGTGTAATGTGATCGCCTGGAAAAAGCCCAAACAGCTGCGATTGATGGCGATGTTTAGGGTCTTTGTCGTCCCAATCGAAATACCATTCTTGCAGGTTTCCTTTTTTTCCAATTTGATACGGATGCAATTTTGAAAGTGCCTTTTCGAGTTGTGTTCTAAATTCCGCATCCACATTCAACACTTTTGAAGCTTTGATGGTTTTATCAAAACATTCTCGAATCATAGCCAAATCTGCCGTTCCACCGTAAATCGTGGCACCAACAAAACCGTCAGGAGTAATATATTGATTCTCTGGTGAAGTCGATGGCGAAGTAATTAAATTGCCGTTTTTATCTTCGACTAACCATTTCAAACAAAACTGAGCTGCTCCTTTCATGATTTCGTAACCCTCGTTTTTGAGATACTTTTTATCTTGGGTAAACACATAATGTTCCCAAATATGAGTACTCAACCAGGCTCCAGCCATATTCCAGCACGCCCACATTGGATCTTCTTTTCCAAATTGCCCCACAGGATTCGTCATTGCCCAAATATCAGAATTATGCGCCGCAGCCCAACCTTCATTCACTCCATAAAAAGTCTTTGCAGTCACTTTTCCAGTCACCGAAAGGTTTTTGATAAAACTCAAAAGAGGTATGTGCATTTCGGAAAGATTGGTGTTTTCGGCCAACCAATAATTCTCCTCCAGATTGATATTCATCGTATAATTACTGCTCCAAGGCGGATTCAAATACGGATTCCAAAGCCCTTGTAAATTGGCAGGAACACCAACTGTTCTCGAACTGCTGATGAGCAAATAACGCCCATACTGAAAATACAAAACTTCCAGATTCTTGTCTTCTTTCCCATCTGAATAACGCAACAAACGTTCGTCGGTTGGCAAATTCGGTGCTTCTGTTTTTCCTAAATTTAAACTAACTCGATTATAGAATTTTTGATAATCCACTAGATGGGATTGTTTCAGTTTTTCGAATGATTTAGCATAAGCTTTGTTTAAATTTTCCAATGCAATGGCTTTGTCATTCAATCCATTAGTTGCGGGATTTTTATCGAAACCGTTAAAACTCGTGGCGATGGAAACATAAATCAAGGCTTCGGTGGCGTTTTTTAAACCCAAACTAGAACCAGAACTTACAATTGTTCCGTCAGTATTTTTAATTTTTATCAAACTAGTAAATCGTGTTCCTCGCTCTTTTTCCAATAGAAAAGATGGCACAACTTGATAACCCAGATTTTCGTGAATGGGTGCAGAACCATTCATCGAAAGCAAATTATCTTTAACTTCTGTTTTGAATTTTAATAAACTACTGGAATTAATGTCAAAATTTAAGGTTCCTTTCTTGCTACTGGTTAACCGAATAACCATAATTTTATCTGGTGCTGAAACAAAGTATTCACGTGTAAATTTCACACCATCTATTTCATAACTCACTCTAGAAATGGCTTTAGCAATATCCAATTCTCTGTAATAATTGCTGGTTTTTCCAGCGTGATGGTTGTCAATATTTAGCGTTCCCAATGGCGAATAAGATTCCGAATTTTTGCCTTGAATCTTTTTGTTCAATTCTTCGGCTAGTTTGTAATTTTCGTTTTTTAATGCTTCTCGAATAGCGGGAAAGTTCTTGTAAGCTTCAGGGTTCATATTGGCATTCACAGGTTCTCCCGACCATAGTGTGATGTCATTCAAATAAATTTTGTCTGAATCAAAACCACCAAAAACAGTTGCTCCCATTTTTCCATTGCCCAAAACTAGGCTTTCTTCAAAAAATTCTGCGGGTTGTTTGTACCATAGAATATGATCAGATTGAGCAGTAATTTCTCCGAAAAAGAAAAAAAACAGTAAACCTAAAAGTAACTTATTGAATGGATTGGGTTGCATCATTATTGCTGTAAATTATTTACTCACATTATATTTCCCATTGGCTGTAATCATTTCCCAATTATCGGTTCTGAAAGGTGATGCAGGGAATTCTTCTTTGTTGAAAAGATTGATTTCGGTATCATCGTCTGCCCAACCGTAATGAACAGCGACAGGATTTGGCACCTTTTCGCTAGAAACGATGACTTTATTATCCTTGATTATGGCTTTCGCAACATAGAAAACTTTGTCTGCTCCAGCAATTTCAAATCCTTTCAAATTTCCATTTGAGTCTGTGAATGACAATCCGCTACCAATGTTTTCGAAAGTCAGAATGATTTGGTTTCCTTTAATTTCTTGAGATTTATACATAGGTCCACTATAAATCATTTTCTTTCCATAAACATTGTTCATTGCAATGGCTGCGAGTCGTTTTCCTACATCTTGTTTGTTGGTTGGATGAATGTCTTTGGCATTTCCAATATCAGTCGTTACAGCCATTCCCGTGTTTGGTACTTTCAGGGTTTCAGTTTGTGCTTCACGAAGTTCTGCCCAACGGCTACCATTTTTGCTGTTTCCTCCAAACTCATCAAAAGTAGATAATTGTACAAAGTAAAAAGGAAAATCTCCTTGTTTCCATTTGGTTCTCCAATCATTAATCATCAACGGAAAGGCGATTTGGTATTGTTTGGATCTACTTACATTGGCTTCGCCTTGATACCACAAAACGCCTTGAAACGCATAGGGAATCAACGGATTTATCATCGCATTGTACAATAATGAAGGATAACCATTTGGTGAAACTTCACTCTTTATTTGAACAACATTAAATTTCCATTGACCAGATAAAGGAATAACAGAATTTTGTAGTGTTAGTTTCAAATCAGATGTATCGCCATAGATTCCGCCGCCTCCAGTATTATCGATGATTTTAATTGCAATTACATTTTTCCCTTCTTTTAGTAACCCTTCCGGAATTTGATACGTCCTTTTTTTGGTGTAATTATTTGTAGTTCCAATTAAAACACCGTTTATATAAGCAAAATCTTGATCGTCAATTTTAGCCAATTCAAGAAGTGCTTTTTTATTGGCATCTTCTTTAGTAACGGTAATTGATTTTCGCATCCAAACCATACCATCTAAATTATTTAATTGTTGGCTTTCCCAAAGTTCAGGTGCTTTCATTTCAGGCCATTTATTATCATCAAAATTGAGTTCTTTAAATAATGATTCCTCTATTGTAGTGACTTTAGAACCTTGAATCTTTTCAATTTTAGCTGTAATTAATTCAATTTGACTTTTAGATAATGAATCAATATCCACTTGAGGCACATTGGCAATCATATTTTTAAATTCTGAACTATTTTCGAATGCTTCTCGGCTTGTCCAAGTTTCCACGTTAGTTCCGCCCCAGGAAGTGTTAATGATTCCTATTGGAATTTTTAATTCGGAGTATAATTTTTTGGCAAAGAAGTAACCCACAGCTGAAAAATCACCCACATTTTCTTTATTAGAAACCGCCCATTTTCCCCCTTTTAAATCCTCTTTGGGAAAGCCACTTAAATCTTGAGCAACTCCAAAATGACGGATCATTGGATAATTAGAATCATTGATTTCTTTTTCAGAATTCATCGTTTTACTTACCTGAAATTCCATATTAGATTGTCCGCTGCAAATCCAAACTTCGCCCACCAAAACATTGGTAATGACAATTTTGTTTTTGCCAATAATACTTAATTCATAAGGTCCACCTGCTTTTTCGGTATCTAATTTTACCATCCATTTTCCGGTTGCATCGGCTGTGATGGTTTTGGTTTGTTTGTTGAAACGGACTTCTACTTTTTCATTGGCATCTGCCCAACCCCAAACCGGAATGGGTTTATTTCGTTGCAAAACCATTCCATCCGAAAACAACAAAGGCATCCGAACATTGGCATTGGAAAAAAAACTAACTAACAAAAACAGAAAGAAGAAACTTTTTTTCATTTTTTAAATATTTACAAATTTGAATCCGATTAATAAACTATTTCAATCCATCCTGCAAAGCCGTTAATGCTTGCAAATCATAAACTGTATTGTTGGATCTATTAAATAAAGACATCGTATTTACCCCTAAATTTCCAGCATCCCAATAGAACGGAATCATGCCGTTGGCTTTTGCTTTTTTAACTACATAGGTCAAAAAAGTGGCTCTAGATTTTAAATGCAATGCTAATGCATCACCTGATAAATCACGTTTAATGGCTCCAAATTCTCCTAAAACAACTGGAATTCCTTTGTTTACAAATTGTGTTTTCATAGAAATAAAAACTTTATCTACAAAGTCTTCTTCTCCCCAAGTTGGATTTCGTGATGTATCGGTAGTGGAATGATTTCCTGCTCCCCAATAGTAAAACATTTTACCCCAATCAGCATCTTTGTCCATCAAACAAAATTGATACGGATAAAAATGAACCTCAGCCATCATTCTGTCTGTAGCAGTATCGGTTGGCAAAGTTGTCATCAAACTATTTGTTTTCTCTATATCTGTAGATGGTCCTTGAATGACTAAGTTGCGATAGGCATTTTTGCCTCCTGTAGCTCTTACAGCATCAATAAATGTTTGGTGATAGGAGTTTAAAACTGCCATTTGCGTGGCATCATCAACGTTGGGTTCATTGGCACTTGCAAAAAGTAAATGTTCGTCAAAATCTCTTAAACTAGTGGCAATTTGTTCCCAAAAAGCTTTTTGTTTGGCATTATTTTCTGCTTTTTTAGCATCGGTGCAATTATTTTCTAGCCATCCACCGTCCCAATGAATGTTAACTATAACATACATATCATTGTCCACACAATATTGTACAACTTCTTTTACTCGATTGAGCCAATCTGCTTTGATTTGTGCTGTAGATGAATTAGCCATATTTTGATTCCAAGAGCATGGAATTCGAATCGCATTAAAACCATTAGCTTTAACCAAATCAATCAAAGCTTTAGTAGTTTTTGGGTTTCCCCAAGCGGTTTCACCACCAGTTGCTTCAAGTGAATTGCCAATGTTCCAACCCAATTTTATTTTTGCGGCAAGTTGAACCGCAGAACTGCTCATTCCTGTTGCGTCGGCTGTAATTGGGTTTGTGTTGTAACTGGGATATAAGCCTGTAATTGGAGGAACCACAACCACTGCTGGCTGAGTGACGGTAATTTGAACAGAAGTCGCTTGACTTGAACTTACAGTTATCGTAGCGGAACGTGTTGTTGCTCCAGTATTTGCTGTTGAAGTTATTGTAATTGATGAGGAACCTATATTTCCAGATGATTTGCTCAACTGAATCCAACTAGAATCTGAACTGCTAATAGACCAAGTACTTGCAGTGGATGTAACAGTTACAGCTACATTATTTCCAGCTGCTAGAAATTCGATTGAACTTACATTAACAGATAGTGTTTTTGGAGTTGGTGTTACTTCGGGGGTTGAATCTGAATCTGAGCTACAGGCAAAAAATCCAAAAAAAACCACACATAGAAGAGTTAAAATTAATTGAGCATTGATTCTTTTTATCATTTTTTTTATTTAAAATTTTGAGAAAAACTAACGATTCAAATTATAAATTATTGATTTTTATACTATTAGTAAGTTATTAAAAATAACTATTGCTTAGTGAAATTGAATAAATAAACATCATTTTCATTCAAATCAATATCTCTTGAATACTTACCATTTGAAGCTACTGTGACATTTTCTGTTTTAAAAATGGAACCATTATTATTCTCTTTGAGCTTTTTAACTTGTTCTTTGGTCAACTGGCTGGGTTTGTTCATTCCTAAATAATCGGTAAAAACATCATTCACTTTATAACCTACTTTGTAAATTTCTAATTTATAATTACCCTTTTGGAGTCCAGCGACTTCAATTTTCACTTTCCCTTTTGGTTTGGATGGCAAATCTTTGATATAGTATTGCTGATTGTTTATTGAATCTGGTAAAGTATAAGTAAAATCCCAAAGCAAAACCTGCATATCCCCTTTTGCATTTTTAGTCACCCAAGAAGAGGTGTCGGTATTTTGAAGTTCTGTTTCTCCCAATTTGTTTAAAAAGGAATACGAAAAATAGGCAGGTTTTTTGATTCCTTGTGTATTCAACAAGCCGAAACCTCCGTGAAAAGGCGTAAATCTTGGACCTGGTTCTTCAAAAATATCGGTAAAAACCCAATACGACATTGAGTTCGCTGCATTGCCAACTTGTTTTAATTTTTGAAGAATATATGCCGCTGAATGGTAACTATCGTGAATAGGATCCGCTGGTGTATAGGAAGAACTCCATTCCGTATAATGCAACTCTAAATTGGGTTTTGTTGATGCTGCAATTTCTTTTCTGGACTGCAAAACATCACCACTTACCGCTCCATCATCTTTACTCAAAACAGTTCCACTTTGTCCAAACTCATCTAAAAATCCTTGTCCAACTCCGTAAGAATGTGTACTAATAAAATCAATAGGCACATTATTTTTTTCGCAAAAATCTATCATCTCACTTTCCCAAGCTGCACCTGCAGTTCCTGGTCCACCCACTTTATAGGCAGGATTTACACTTTTTATCCCTCTAGCAGCGTAATCATATAACTCAAAATATTCGGCTTGTGTACCGGTCCAAAAACCCGGTGTTAAATTGGGTTCGTTCCAAACTTCGAAATACCAAGTTTTCACTTCCTCCGTTCCATAGCGGTCTGTAAAATGTTGTGTCAAGTTGCGAATTAAATCTTCCCATTTTTTATAATCCTTAGGTGGAGTAACATTGCCTTTCCACCAAAAAATGGTTTCTTTTCCACTAGCCAAAGCTGATGGCATAAACCCTAATTCAACAAAAGGTTTCATTTTGATACTAATTAAAAAATCAAATAAAGCATCGACATATTGGTAATTGTATTCTGGATTCCCTTTGTTATCTTCCCGATAAACCGCCATATCATCGGTCAATAAACCGTGCATTCGAATGTATTTGAAATCGCATTCTTTTTTCACCATAGCCAGTTGTTGCTGCCAATCGGCGCGCAATCCTTCATTGGCACGACCTGCGCCAACACATTCTTTGAACATGGTATTCATCTGTCCAGCTGATTTATTGTAATCTACTTTGATAATTCTATCAGTAGTATTCGCTTTTTTAGCATTCGAATTTTGCCCAAACAATACACTACTGAATAGGCAAAATAACATAGTTATTGAAATTAGTTTTTTCATTGTTGTTTTTTTATTTCAAGGTTATTTTTTTGGTTAGTTGAATGGCGTCAGAAGCTCCGCCTACTTGCATTTCAATTTGTCCTTTTTCGAGTTCAAATTGTTGTTTTGTGGTATTCCAATATTCTAAATCTTTAGCTTTTAATGTCAAGTTTACCATTTTGGTTTCGCCTGCTTTTAATGCTACTCTTTGAAACGCTTTTAGTGCTTTTATGGGTTGTTGAACAACTGAATCTATTGATTTTACATATAATTGAACCACTTCTTCGCCATCCACTTTTCCTGTATTACTAACCGAAACTGAAACTGTTAGTGTTTTGTCTTTTTCCAAATTTTCCTTATTTGTAGCTATCGAATTGTACCTGAAACTGGTATAACTCAATCCGTGACCGAAAGCATACAAAGGTTTTCCTTGAAAATACATGTAGGTCCTTCCGTTACGAATGTTGTAATCCAATAAATCGGGTAAATCGGTGATGTCTTTTACCCAAGTTTGCGTCAATCTTCCCGCTGGATTATAATCCCCAAACAACACATCGGCCAAAGCAGTTCCTAATTCTTGGCTGTTTTGTGCCATATGCACAATAGCTGGAATATTTTCTTGAGTCCAATTGATGGCATACGGAAAACTGCTTATCAGCGCCACAACAGTTTTGGGATTGGCTTGATATGCAATTTTAATTAAATCTTCCTGTTCCAATGTCAAAGATTGTCTGTCAACAGCTTCTTTTCCTTCGCTCGGCACGGGACAATCATTCCAACCAGCATTGCAAACCGGATGATTTCCAACCACAACGATAACAAAATCAGCCTTTTTAGCAATTGAAGCTGCTTTCCCGTCGGCATTGTTTTTAGCATATAAAATTTCGACATTCGAACCCAATTTATTTTTAATTCCCTGCAAAGGAGTAATCATATACGGAGGCGTTCCACTGTACCAATCCAAAAGCACTTGATCGGCTCGAAGTCCAATTATGGCAACAGTTTTTAGCATCTCTTTTTGCAAAGGCAACAACCGCTTGGAAGGATCATTTTTTAATAAAACGATTGATTTTTGGGTGGCTTCCAATGCTAATTTTTTATGTGCAATAGAATTCCATGGGTCAATTGTGTCTTTTCCTGTTCCTATTTTTGCATATGGATTATCGGCTGTAACATCCAACATTCCCAATTTGATCATTACTCTAAAATTTCCCCTGATAACTTCGTCAATGTCTTTTTCTGTGAGATAGCCTTTTGAGATTGCTCCATCTACTCCTTCTTTATAATCATCTAAAAATTGATTGATTCCTGCTTTAATAACCGCTGCTGCTCCCAAATACGAATCGGGATAATATTTATGATCCGAAAGCAACAACTTGAAAGCGCCGCCATCGGTACAGATAATTCCGTTTTGTCCCCATTCTTTTTGGGTGATGTCTTTGAGCATCGGATGCACCGTAGCAGGAATTCCGTTTACTTTATTGTAAGATGCCATATATGCTCTTGAACCGCCTTCGATAATCCCCATCCTGAAAGGAACTGAATAATATTCTCTCCACAGTCGTTCATCAAAATCGGATGAAGTGTAGGTTCTTCCATCTTCGTTGCTATTGGCCAAAAAGTGTTTCATCAACGAAGCCGATTGCCAATATTTAGGATGATTTCCCTGAAGTCCTTTTACAAAAGCAACAGTCATTGTTCCGTTAAAAAAAGCATCTTCTCCATAACTTTCTTCGGTGCGTCCCCAACGTGGATCTCTAGCGATATCTGCATTTGGAGATCGAATCACCAAACCTCCTCGGTTGTATTTCTGTAAAGCATAACGCGCTTCATACCCTTCAACATGCGCTACTTTCTGAATCAAATCGACGTCCCATGTTTCGCCTAATCCATAAGCTTGTGGAAAAGTGGTAGTGGTAATTGGTTTTTTGCCTTTTCCACCCCATCCAGCTGGTCCACCTAATGCCAATCCGTGCAATCCTTCGACATGACCTGTACCCACAACTCCCAATCTTGGAACAGAAGGATTCGTGCCTAATACCGCTACTTTTTCCTCCAAAGTCATTAATGACAACAGATTATCAATGCGCTTTTCGACATCCAAATTGGGATTTTGAAAAGGGTATTGCTGTTTTTTTTGAGCCCCAACTATGTTTATGCAGAAGAGAAAAACAAGGGGTAAAATGAGGTTTTTCATTTTAGAAAATAGGAATTAATTAAACCCGACAGGTTTAAAAAAACTTGTCGGGTTGTCTTGAAATTATATTTTTTTGAATCGAATGGCTGTTCCTCCTGCTCCACCTAAATGCAATTTTAATACATCCGACGCTTTTACCGTTTTTTTAGAAATGGCAACTACAGATGGATTGTGGGTTTCATCCGTTCCTTCGGCATCGGCATAAATTTGGGCTTCGTAAGTAGCGTTAGAATCTAAAAACGATAATTTTATTTCTAAATCTCTAGCTTTTTCATTGGTCATACTTCCCAAATACCAATCTTCGCTATTTTGATCTTTACGAACGGTTGTCAGGTATTCTCCAATTTCGGCATTCAATACTTTAGTGTCTGCCCAATCAGTAGGAACGTCTTTCAAAAATTGATAACCTGGTACTGCATAGTTCTCAGGAAGATCAGCCAACATTTGAATTGGCGAATAAAAGGTTACATACATCGCTAATTGCTGTGCCGTTGTTCCGTGAACTCTTTTTCCAGGATATCCTTGTTTGATTTCAACATCCAAAACTCCCGGCGTATATTCCATTGGTCCTGATAACATTCTGGTAAAAGGCAAAATCACAACGTGGTTTGGTGGATTTCCTTCGCTCCAAGCGTTGTATTCCTGTCCTCTTGCCGCTTCTCTAGCCAACATGTTTGGATAAGTTCTGCGTTCTCCGGTATCTTTAATTGGTTCGTGATAGAAAACGGCCAAATCATATTCAGCGGCTTTATTCAATACATACCTGAAATAATTTACTCCAAATTGTCCGTGATGCCATTCTTTCATATTTAATTTAGAACCAACATGACCAATTTTTACCGTGTGAATTCCTAATTTTTTGTACAAAGCAAAACCGTTATCAATTTGTTTCATGTAGTTAATCAAATTCGAACCCGTTTCATGATAACCAATAAGTTCTACACCTTTTTCTTTTCCGTATGCTACGACTTTTTCCAAATCAAAATTATCGGCACTTTGCGTGAAACTGAACATGTGCATGTGGTTTTCATACCATTGTTGTGTCCAGCCTTTATTCCAGCCTTCAATCAATAAATGGTGTAACCCTTCCTTGGCGGTAAAATCGATATATTCTTTGGCATGTGTCGTTGTAGCTCCTTGTTTTTCTCCTTCCCAAAAAGTATATTTCCCGATGTGCATTGCCCACCAAATTCCAAAATATTTATAAGGTTTCACATAGGACGGTTTGCCCATTTTGTTAGGTTCGTTTAGATTTAAAATCAAATAGGAATCTATTAAATCTCCTGCCTTTTTACCAATTTGAATGGTTCTCCAAGAAGAAGTAAAGCTGTCTTTTACCCTTATTTTCACTCCATCTGACCAAGGCACTAAATCCGTTTTTAATTGAGTTCCTGTATTGTTTACCAATGTAGTACTGGCATAATCGATTAAATTGGCTTCATGAAAACTTAATTTCAATCCACTTTTACTTTCGATAGTAAGCGGCGTATGAACTGTATCTAAAGTACTTACAGGGCTGTCTTTGTATAAATATTCATATCGGTTTTCTCTGTAAGCTGGAATCCACCAAGCTTTTCCGTCCTCTTTCAGATTAAAAGTAGTTTTTTCATCCATGATAAAAATACTGTCTTTGGAAATCTGTTTTGGATAAACATATCTAAACGCCACTCCGTCATCGAAAGCACGGAACTGAATTTCAAGTTGACGTTTTTGTTTGTCTTTTTGTTGCAATTTTACCACCAATTGGTTGTAGTGATTTCTAATTTTTTTCTTTTCGCCCCAAACTTGCTCCCAAGTCTCGTCGAAAGTGGAATTTTCTACTTTAATGATTTCGAAATTTTTGCTAAAATCATCATTATTCTTGAATAAAAAACCCATTTCAGATGGTGAAATCACTTCGGTTTTTCCGTGTGATACTGCATACTTTGGAGCACTAGCTACGAGTTCGAACTTGATTTTATTTTGACCGTCTGGAGAAGTCAATTCATACGATTTTGCTTTTTTCCCTTGAGCATTACCTACAGCTATTGATAGTAATAATGCGGGAAGAATCAGATTTTTAATCATTGTTTTGTATTTAAATTTTTAACAAATCGGTTTCCCGATTTAACCATTTATTATTTTATCAGTTCTGTTTTAAATGTAGTTTTCCCGTTGAATGGATTTGCATCAACCTCAAATGAATTTCCTTTTTTGGAAACTGTTATCGTTTGCACTTTATCGCCTTCTGGCAAGAAAACTTTGGCAGTAGCTGTTGTGGTAGCATCGGTAGCATATACTTTTAAGGTCAATTTACTCCAATCCATATCTTTTGTAGATTGTGCCAAAGCAATATGAGGAATCGCAGCTCCATCTCTCACCAAAACTACAATTGGCACTTCGCCAGCCTTAATTTTATGCCATCCTCCTTGATATACTTTTTTAGTTTGATAATCGATCCAAGTTCCCGCAGGGAGATAAACGTCTCTTTCTGTCACCTCTTCAAATAAAGGTGCAACTAACATGCTAGATCCAAATAAATACTCATTATCGACTAACCAAGCTCCAGGATCGTTTGGATATTCTACAAATAAAGCGCGCATCATTGGCAAACCTTTTTGGGAACTTTCTTTGGCTTGCGCATAAATATAAGGCATCAATTCGTAACGCATATTATCAGCTTTTCTAAATCCTTCTAAGAAATTTTTGCTGTACAACCAAGGTTCTCTTGGAGGCTCTCCGTGACTTCTTACGTGAGAAGTGAACATCCCAAATGGAGTCCATCTGCGGTATAAATTTTCAGGAGATTTGGTAGCAAATCCACCTACGTCGTGACTCCAAAAACTGAATCCGCTTAATCCCAATGACAATCCACCTCTCAATTCAGCTGACATCGCCCCATTTGTGGTTTCGGCATCGCCTCCCCAATGCAATGGATAGCGTTGGCTTCCTGCCCAGGTACTTCTAGCCCAAATTAATGTGTAGCCTTTTTCTTTTTGAGTAATTTCGGCTACAGCTTTGTTGTAACGTAAAGGATATAAATTATGCTCGTAGAAACCCGTTCTACCAGAATGATAGATACCATCTGGCGGAGCTGCTTCTCCAAAATCTACTTTAAAAACGCCCACCCCTTGATCAAACAAATGTTTCAATTTGGCTTGATACCAAGTCACTGTTGCTGGATTCGAAAAATCTAATACAGCATCTTCATATGGAAGATTGCCTTTGCGATCTCTTACAGCTAGATTTTTATCCATTATTTCATTGAACAACGTATTTTTAGGTGAGAAATAAGGCAATTGCCATAAACATATCTGAAAACCGTCTTTTTTTAAATCACTCATCATTTTTACTGGATCTTCAAAACGCGCTTTGGCAAACTCATAATTGTTTCTCCAATCGACATCGAACCATCCAGTATCAAAGTGAATTACATCGGTAGGGATTTTGTAGGTACGTAAATCTTTGGCCACTTGTCGACCTTCTTTTTCTGAAAAATACGTAATACGACTCATCCAAAAGCCAAAAGACCATAATGGTGGCATTGCTGCTTTTCCTGTCAAGTCGGTGTATTCATCTAATATTTGTTTTGGCTCTCCGATGAAGAAAAACAAATCGGCTTCATCATCACCAATATACATTTCGTTAGCACTGGCATAATATTTCCCAAAGTCAACTGTAATGGGAGTAGAATGATGCATAAAAACCCCATATCCACGGCTACTCATATAAAACGGCACTGGCTTGTACATGGTTTCGTTTTGAATTCCGTTGGCATCATCTGTCCACAGAACTACTTTTTGTCCTCTTTTATTAAATTGTGTAAATGATTCTCCACAACCAAATATTTTTTCATCAGGTTCTAAGCTAAAAGCTGCACCCATGCTTCTAGAATAATCGCTGTTTCTGCGCACATAGGAAAAAGGAAGTGTTGGGGTGTAAGTGTTTTTGAAATCAGTATCGTGAAGTGTGCTTGTTAGTAACTTTCCGTTTTGGTCATAAATTTTTACATGCCAAGGTTTAGATAAAATTTCGACAGCTCCATATTGGCTAGTGTATTTATAGCCACCTTCAATTTTAGTATATTTCCACAATTCGGGATGATTTGGAGCCACGCCATTAATCAACATCAAAGACTCTTTTTCTGGGTGAAATTGTGGTCCAGAAGTGGTCTTGATTCTCAAGGTTCGGTCCGAAACAAATTGAATCTGAAAAGGCAATTCAGGAGAAACTTCATACTCTGTAGTTGGAAACTCATTGGCAGGAACAACACCCGGTTTCATCATCATATTATTAAAAGCCTGACGGGTTTGATACGTATTTCGGATGTATTTGATCGTTCCTTTTCCCGTGGTTGGGTCAAAAGAAGCCAATTCATCAGCAAAATAAAAGGTATTCAAATAATTCTGAAAGTCTTTACTAATGTCAATGGGTGCGTTGAGAACATCGGCATTTTGAATTTGAGCTGTAGCCTTTGGAACACTAAAAAGGGCCAAAAATACAGTTAAAAATAATGTTAATAACTGAGATTTGTTCATTGTTTTGGTATTTAGATTTATATTTTTTACTTCACATTTATAATTGTTGTACTACTTTTGAGACCGTTTGCACTGGCTGTTAATTCTAGCTTTTCTGCCTTAGTTCCTGCTTGAATTATGACCAAACATTTTCCGTTAAGGGCAGTGTGTTTAGTTCCTTTATACGATTCGTGACTTACTGGATCTCCACTACAAACGCCTACAATTTTTCCACTTCCTTTTAATGAAAATTGAATTTCATTATTGGCATTTGGCGAAAGCACACCTTTTTCATCGGTAATATCTACTGTTACGAAAGACAAATCATCTCCATCGGCATTGATGGTATTTCTGTCGGCGGTTAATTTTAAGTTACTCGGATTTCCTGCGGTTTGAACAATAGCTTCTTTCACTATTTTTCCGTTTTTATAAGAAACTGCTTTAAGAGTTCCTGCCTGAAATGGTACTCGCCACATAATGTGCAAATCGTCTCCTATTTTCTTTTTAGTTCCTAATGATTTTCCGTTAAGGAAAAGTTCCACTTCATCGGCATTATTGTAATACACCCAAACATCAACATTTTGAGCGGATTTCCAGTTCCAATGTGGAAAAAGGTGTAGAACGGTTTTGTTGGTCCACTCGCTTTGATACATATAATAAACATCTTTGGGAAAACCTGCCAAATCTACAATTCCAAAATAGGAACTTATGGAAGGCCATTCGTAAGGCGTTGGTTCTCCTATATAATCGAAACCGGTCCAAATGTACATTCCAGCAAGGAAATCATGTTTTTTCATCACTTTCCAAGTGGCTTCGTGAGTAGAACCCCAAGGCGCCTGAACTTGATCGTAAGCCGAAACGGTATTGCCTGGATTTCCATCTGTAAATTTTAGATCCCATCTTACAGGCCACTTTTTAATCACATCCGAAACGGAATCGTAATAACCGCGTGTTTCTAAAGCCGAAGTGGTTTCGGTGGCAATGAAAGGAATTTTGGGGAAGTTTTTTTGATGGTGTTCAAAAGTTTGATGCGCATAATTGTATCCTATAATATCCAAAGCTCCCGAAGTTGCTAATTTATTGAAATAGGTTTTAGACTTTTCAAATTGCAAAGTAATTTCATCAATATTCATATTTACAGCTGGATTCATAGCCGCAGTTACTAATCTTGTGGTGTCTAATTTTTTTACAATGGCTGATAATTCCTTGGCAATTACTACACCTTCATCGCTCCATTGTTCTGGAATTTCGTTACCAATACTCCACATAAAAATACTTGGATGATTGCGATCCCGAAGGATTTGATCCTGTAAATCTTTGGCGTGCCATTGATCCCAATCGAGACTATAATCGTATTTGGTTTTCGCTTTTTTCCACATATCAAAAGCTTCGTCCATCACAATAAAACCCATTTTATCACAAAGGTCTAAAAGTTCTGGAGCAGGAGGATTATGGGAAGTACGAATGCCATTGACACCCATTTCTTTCAAAATTTCTAACTGTCGTTCGATGGCTCTTGTATTTATTGCAGAACCGAGTGGACCCAAATCGTGGTGCATACAAACCCCTTTGATTTTGACTTGTTTCCCATTCAAAATAAAACCTTTATCAAGATCAAATTTGAAATTTCTAATTCCAAAAGTGGTTTTATATTCATCAATTATTGTATTCTCAATACTAATCGTTGTAACCGCAGTGTACTGTTCTGGTTTTTCTACAGACCACAAAACAGGATTTTTAACAGTAATATCTTGATTTAAAACTTGATTTGTGTTTGCAGCAATAGTTATATTTTGGGTAGCCGAAGTTACTTTAGTATTATTTTTGAAAATTGTGGTGGTAACAATAGCCTTTTTTGAAGAATTGTATTGATTTTTAAGAGTAGTTTCTAAATGTACTGAAGCCTTTTGTGAACTCACTTTTGGGGTTGTAATGTAAGTCCCCCATTGGTCAACATGTAATTTATTGGTAGTTTCAAGCCAAACATTTCTAAAAATTCCTGAACCAGAATACCAACGGGAATTAGGTTGTTTTGAATTGTCAACTTTTACTATAATTTCATTGATTTTATCTCCATAATTTAAATAAGGCGAAAGTTCGTATTGGAAACCAATGTAGCCGTTTGGGCGTTTGCCAAGATAATGACCATTAATCCAAACTTGGCTATTTCGATACACACCGTCGAAAATTATTGAGGTAATTTTATCTTTGTTTTCAAGCGCAACTTTGAACGTTTTTTTGTACCAACCCAAACCACCATTTAGTGCTCCACCTCCATAACCTGCTGGGCTTTTCTCATCAAATTCTCCTTCGATACTCCAATCATGAGGAAGATTTAGCATTCGCCAAATTGTATTACGATTTATAGTATCCTTGTCTTTTACGCTATCATTTAGATGAAAATTCCAAGCTGTATTAAAAGCAACTCTTCTAGTATTAAAGTCGGGATTATCTTTTTTGACAGTAAACGCAAAAGCTGAAATCAGAGCAATTATGCTCAATATTTTAAAAAAATAAGTTGGTTTTTTCATTTTTAGTAAATATAAAAAATAAATCAATATATACTTATGGTAAATATGACAACAAGTTTAATGATTTATTTTTACATTAGCAATATATTATGCGTAATTTTTATATTTGTTAATTTATAACACCCAATTTTCACATATTAATAATAAAACAAGTCTTTTAAACATTTGCACAAAGATTTATTTGTCTTAAAATTGAGATTGAAAAAAAATTGAAATATTGAAAAGAAATTAATTTGTACATTACGAAAAAATTGAAATATGTTAAAAAAACAAGAAGTCAATAAAAATTTTAAACAATGAATCAGAGATAACAATGTATCAAAAAATTATGAATTCAATTTCAATTGACTGTACAATATTTGGTTTCAATAATGGTGTGCTTGAAGTCCTTTTGGTTAAACATGCCATAGGCGACAGCAAAGGAGAATGGGGACTTCCTGGAGGAATTATTTATGAAAATGAAAGTATTGATGCTGCAGCACAAAGATCGTTGAAAGAACTTACGAGCTTAGACAATATTTTTTTGGAACAAATAAAAGCTTTTGGAGAACCCAATCGTATACCGTTAAACAGAGTCATAACCATTGGATACTATGCCTTGATTAACAGAGAAGAATATGACATTAAGGCCGGACTTACAGTATTTGAAGCCAAATGGTATAAAATTGATAATGTTCCAAATTTGATTTATGATCACAATGAAATTTTAGATTTTGGTCTAAAAAAGCTTCAAAATCGCATTCTAAATGCCCCGATTGGATTTAATTTGTTGCCCGAAAAATTTACACTATTACAATTAATGCATCTTTATGAAGAGATATTAGGTAAAGAATTGGACAAATCAAACTTTCGTAGAAAGATTTTGAAAATGAAATTACTGGTTGCTCTCGACGAAAAACAACAAGATGTGTCTCATCGTGCGGCTCAATTATATCAATTTGATTCGGATATATATGAAAAACTCAGCCGGAAAGGATTTAATTTTGAGATTTAAAACCGCCCGTTTTAGATTGTACATAATCCAAAATAGTCTTATCGAAAATTTCACTATTAAAAATAAATGAACTTCGAATAGCTAAATAGAAAAGTTGTTCTTTGGGCAATTTTCCTTTTAAGCGCACAAAATCCTTTTCGGTGGTAATGATTATATTATTTTGTGCTTTGTTTTTAATTTCCAAAAGATCATTTTCAGTAAAATGATGATGGTCTGGAAAAACGAATTTCTCATCGTTTTGACTTTCCAAATGTCTAAAAAACGGTTCTGGTTTTGCGATTCCTGCCAAAAGTAATTTATCACTATTCATGATTTCGCTCACTTTAATGGATTTATCTTCGGAAGAAATAGAATCATTATAATCAATGTAAGAAAAAAATAATTCTTGATTTGAAACTAAGTTTAATTTACCTTTAATTTTATTTTGTTCGTCAATCGAAAGATTGGGTGGACATTTTGTTACTATTACCAAATCAGCACGTTTTGCACCTCTCCTACTTTCACGTAAATTGCCTGTTGGCAACATAAAATCATCCGAATACAAATCGCCGTAAGAAGTGAGCAGAATATAAAAACCTGCTTTGACTTTTCGGTGTTGAAAAGCATCGTCCAATAAAATTATGTCTGGTTTTGTTGATTGCGAAAGTAATTGTTCAATTCCGTTTTTTCTGTTGGCATCAACAGCAACCTGAATGTTTTTAAATTTCTGATAAAATTGAAAAGGTTCGTCTCCCAAAATCTCAGCATTCGAAGTAGAATCGGCTAAAACAAAACCTTCCGATTTTCTTTTGTAACCACGACTTAAGGTAGCCACTTTATATTTTGGCGAAAGCAACCGAATTAAATATTCGATTTGAGGGGTTTTTCCGGTTCCGCCAACACTTAGATTTCCAACTGCAATAATGGGAACATCAAAAGAATACGATTTCATAATGTCATTATCAAAAAGAAAATTCCGAATGCTAGTAATGAATCCATACAAAATGGAAAAGGGAAAGAGTATTTTTCTAAGTAAATTCATAATACGAAAGTATAGTATTTTATCATTATAAAAAAGTTGCGTTATTAATTCCTTAACTTTGTTTATTCGAAAAAAGTAACTAATGAAAATCAAAGAAATAATTTCCGTACTCGAAGAAATGGCGCCACTCGCCTATGCCGAAGATTTTGACAATGTTGGTCTGTTGGTGGGCAATCAAGACTTGGAAGCCACTGGGGTTTTGGTTTGTCACGATGCTTTAGAAAACGTGATTGATGAAGCCATTGCTAAAGATTGTAACTTGGTGGTTTGTTTTCATCCGATTTTATTCTCGGGTTTGAAGAAAATTACGGGCAAAAATTATGTAGAGCGTTCCATTATCAAAGCTATTAAAAATGATATTGCTATTTATGCTGTTCACACCGCATTGGACAATCACCAGGATGGTGTGAACAAAATATTTTGTGATGCGCTGGGTCTAATCAATAGTAAAATACTGATTCCGAAGTCGAATTTCATTCGAAAATTAGTGACTTACACTATTCCAGAAAACGCCGAAAAATTGCGAAATGCTTTGTTTGACAATGGTGCAGGAAACATTGGTAACTATGAAAATTGTAGTTTCAATTCGAAAGGAATAGGAACTTATATGGGCAACGAACATAGCAATCCCGAAATTGGAGAACGCTTTGAATTTGTAGAAAATGAGGAAATCAAAATCGAAGTCACTTTCGAAAAACATTTGGAAAATAAAATCCTAAAAGCACTGTTCAAAAATCACGTTTACGAAGAAGTGGCTTATGAAATTTATGATTTGCTAAACAAAAATCAAAACGTTGGATTAGGAATGATTGGTGAATTGCCTGATCCAATAAATGAGGTAGCTTTTCTAAATCTTGTAAAAGACAAAATGCAAGCTGACGGAATTCGGCATAGCTCCTTTTTAGGCAAGCCAATAAAAAAAGTGGCAGTTCTCGGAGGTTCTGGAAGTTTTGCCATAAAAAATGCCATTCAAGCTGGTGCAGACGTTTTTTTGACGGCAGATTTAAAGTATCACCAATTTTACGAAGCTGAAAATCAGTTACTTTTAGCTGATATTGGTCATTTTGAAAGCGAACGCTATACAAAAAATTATATTGTTGATTTTCTTAGAAAAAAAATCCTTAATTTTGCAATCGTTTTATCAGAAGAAAACACAAATCCAGTTAAGTACTTATAGTTTAAAATATGGCAGCCACAAAAGAATTAAATGTTGAAGAGAAATTAAGAGCAATTTACGACTTACAATTAATTGACTCTCGAATTGATGAAATCAGAAACGTGAGAGGGGAACTTCCTCTTGAAGTAGAAGATTTAGAAGATGAAGTTGCAGGATTAAGCACACGTTCAGAAAAATTAAAAAAAGACCTTGAAACTATTGAAGATCTTATCAAGGTAAAGAAAAACTCCATTGATGAGCACAAAGAAGCTATCAAAAGATACACCAAACAACAAGAAACTGTTCGCAACAATAGAGAATTCAACTCTTTGACTAAAGAGGTTGAGTTTCAAGAATTGGAAATTCAATTGGCCGAGAAGCAAATCAAAGAAATGAAAGCTTCTATTGAGCACAAAAAAGAAATCATTTCACAATCAAAAGAGAGATTAGAGCTTAAATCGAATCACTTAAAACATAAAAAATCAGAATTAAGTGATATTATGTCTGAAACGGCAAAAGAAGAAACATTCTTATCAGACAAATCATCTGAATATAGAGCTGGTATTGAACCAAGACTTTTAGCAGCTTATGACAGAATTCGTTCTAGCGTTCGCAACGGATTGGCTGTTGTTTCTATCGAAAGAGGAGCATCTGCGGGATCATTTTTTACCATTCCACCACAAACCCAAGTAGAAATTGCTGCCAGAAAAAAAATCATAACTGATGAGCATTCTGGAAGAATTTTAGTTGACAGTGTTTTGGCTGAAGAAGAAAAAGAAAAAATGGAACAGCTTTTTGCTAAATTCTAAAAATATTTAAGTCCCGACACCAATCGGGACTTTTTTTAAATTACATTTAAGTCTGCTTTGCAGGCTTTTTTTGTTCAGAACACAATCAAAATTTATGAAGAGAGCATTTTATTTTTTATTGACAAAATCAATTGGGTCCTACATTAACATGATGAGTTTTCTATTTCCTGAAAAAGCAACTCAAATGGCTCACGGTTATTTTAGTGAACCTAGAAAAGGAAAATTTACCAAAGAAAACCTTCCGAAAACATTACAAAGTGCCCATCAGGAAACGATATTTCATGAAGGAGACATTATTCAAACTTATATTTGGAAAGGAAATGAAACCACTATTTTATTAATTCACGGTTGGGAAAGCAATTCATCGAGATGGAAAAAAATGTTGCCTTATCTAAAAAAATCGGGTAGTACTATTGTTGCTATTGATGGACCAGCCCAAGGATTGTCGAGTGGCAAAGAATTTACAGTACCAAAATATGCCGAATTCATTGATATTGTTGCCCAAAAATACAAACCTCAATCAATGATAGGCCATTCGATGGGAGGTCAAACATGTTTGTATTATCAATACAAGTACCAAAATCCTAGTATAAAAAAAATGGTAATTTTAGGAGCTCCAAGTGATTTTACTATTATTTTAAAGAATTTTACCAATTTGTTAAGTTTAAATAATACAGTTATAAAATCGTTAGAAATCAAATACACCAATTTCTTAAATCAAAATCTTGATCAATTTTCATCTAAAGAATTTGTCACAAAAATAGACGCAAAAGGCTTTCTAGCTCACGATATGGATGACACTGTAGTATTAATCGAAGAAGGTGAAAAAATAGTAGAGTCTTGGAAAGATGTGCAATTTATTCAAACAAAAGGTTTGGGGCATAAACTGCACGATGATAATTTGTATAAAAAAGTGTATGCTTTTTTGTTTGAATCCGAATAAATCAGACAAAAAAAGTTAGCCACAAATTGCACAAATTTACACTAATTATAATCAGTTATAATTTCACAAATTCATAAAACAGATTGTCATTCGTGTAATTCGTGGCTAAAAATTAAACTCGAAAAACTATCACACAACCAACTGACCAAAAATTTTAATTACTTTTGCCAAATGGAAGAAAATCTAAAACGCCTCAATAAATTCATAGGAGAAACTGGTTTTTGCTCCCGCCGTGAAGCCGATAAAATCATCGAAGAAGGTCGTGTCACCATCAACGGGGTTGTGCCTGAATTGGGAACCAAAGTTTCACCAGACGACGAAGTAAGAATTGACGGAAAGTTAATCCGTGAGAAAAGAGAAAAATCTATTTATTTAGCTTTCAACAAACCGGTTGGGATTGAATGCACCACCAATCTTGAGGTTCGAAATAACATCGTGGATTATATAAATTATCCAACGCGTATTTTTCCCATTGGACGATTGGACAAAGCCAGTGAGGGATTAATTTTTATGACCAATGATGGTGATATTGTCAACAAAATTCTTCGTGCCAGAAACAATCACGAGAAAGAATATACGGTAACAGTCAACAAACTTATTACAGACCGATTTATCGAAAAAATGAGCAATGGAGTGCCAATTCTCGACACCGTTACTCGAAAATGTAAAGTAGAAAAAATCAGTTCTACTACTTTCAAAATTATCTTGACCCAAGGTTTAAACCGCCAAATTCGTAGAATGTGTGAATATCTGGGTTATGAAGTTACGGCTTTGAAACGCATTCGAATCATCAATATTTCACTGGATGTTCCCGTGGGAAGATTTCGTGATTTGACCGATGCCGAAATCAAGGAACTCAACGCATTAATTGAACCTTCGAGCAAAACCGAAGAGGCGAGTTTGCCAAAACCTGAAAGAGCCGAAGCTCCGAGAAAAAGAACGGAATTCATCAAAAGAGATGATCCGAGGTTTAAGAAAAGAGGAGATTATTAAAACGCTCTAGTTATTAAAAAAATCAAAACCCAAGTTCGCCTTGGGTTTTGATTTTTTATTATTTCTTAGCACTTATAAACTCATAATACAAAGCCTTAGACAGAAAACTATCCTTTTGGTATCTAGATATTGTTTCTTCCCTTGTAACTTCAGTATATTGTCCGTCTAAATTCTTTAGAATAAAATAATTTCTACGGGCTTCGTCATTAAAATTCAAATCACTCAAAAACGTTGCTTCTACTCCTTTATTAACAGAAATATTATAATTCGTAATCAAATTTCCCCAGTTGACATAACTGCACAAAAGAATCGTTCCGTAAAAATACCAAACCATTTGGTTTAAGAGAAAGGCATTTGTTTTTTGCTTAATAATTTTCACAAAAGTGAAAACCAAACCAATAATTGCCAAAATCAGAAACGCATAAACACCTAATCTTTTGTAAGTTAATCCAAAAAAGGAAACGTATTCTGAGTTTTTAATAATGGTACTAAGGATTAGAATTCCATTTAATAAAATCCAAATTTTAGACAATCGTTTCAAGTTTTTGGCTTTTTTATTAAAATTGAAACCTCCTTTGAAATAAAACATGATTACACCAACAGCCATAACAATCGAGAAAATCACAGCATTGACCCTTTCGTGTGTGGCAGCACTCAGCTTGGATTTTTCGACAACTTCAAAAAACTGCTCATAATTATAAGTAACGATAAAAACCAAGATCAAAACATTCAAAAGAAATAAAGTAATCTCTCCACTGCGTCTTTCGAAATCTAAATCCAAAAAAGAAAAAGTACTTTGATTTTTGATAGCGTCTTCATTATTAAAATCATTGTCTAGAAGCGAATTTTTTTCGTAACAAACGGCTGGAATCCAGTAATTCCAAAAAGTAAACGACAAATAAAATCCTAAAATTGTAATTAAAATGAATTGCCCAATATTCAAATCTAAAGTATAATCTGTAAATAAAGCTGAAAAATGGTCACTTCCAAAAGCATATACAATAAAAAACAATACAACGAAAATCATTGGAATTAAGAAATAAGCAATCAGCTTTTTAGCAAAATCATTCTTAATTTCTCTTTTGGGAAGCCATTGACTAAACATCAGCATTCGCCCTAATGAAGCGATTCCGTTTATAAATGCTAATGGAAAAACCTGAACAATTTTCAGATTATTTTCCTGAGTTTTAAATTGCAAAAAGAAAATTGACATTGCTAAAGCCAAAAAAGAAACAAAATCACCATACCAAGCAAAAGCTATACAAGATAGAATAGAAGTCAACACTAGAACCAAATGTGTCCGACTTGTAAATCGATCCTGAAAGAAAAAACAAATCAGCCCCGTGAGCACTAAACCAAAAATAGCTAGATTCACTCCTACTGACTCGTGGTAAAAAAGCAGTGAAAAAATCAAACTGCATACTAAAATTAATTGATGTTTTTTCATAATTAAAAATTTAAAAGTACTTTGTTTTTCAAAGTAAAAGGTTAAAAAAAAGGTTATTTAGATTTGAATAATTTTTCTAAGCTGTTGAGATGTGAGACAAATGAAACTCTACCTAAATTGGTCACACGATAGGAAGTTTTTGGCTTCTTGCCCACAAATTCTTTTTTAATTTCGATATAATCGCCCTTCTCTAATGCTGAAGAATGACTCGCTAAATTACCATCAGTAATATTCAATAGCGTTTTCATTTCGGTAAAATCTACCCAATCATTGACCATCAGAATAGACATAATACCCAACCTGACCCGGCTTTCGAAATCCTTATTTAATTTATCGATGATTCCCATTTGGCAGGATTATTTATATTTTTTGAAAACTATTAACCCATACAAAATATGTAAAACTCCAAATCCTATAATCCAAAAAACCAAACCATATCCTAGAAAAAAAAGAGAAACACAACCTAAAATGAGTTCACAAAATCCTAAATATTTGATGTCCGAAAAAGTATATTTCTCAGCATTAATCAATGCTAAGCCATAAAATAATAAAGTTGCTGGAGCAATTAAAACATAGATTTGATGGTACAAAAGCGCCAAAGAAAATACTCCACCAACAAGCAATGGAATAGCTAAATTCACAAGCATCTTCTTTGTAGCCGTTGTCCAAATAGGTAAATTGTATTTTCGGCTTTTTCGAATCGTAAAAAAGATTCCGAATGTTAAGGCAAAAAATAAAATAATTATGGCAATAAAAACCAACTCATAAACTAAATCTACCGAATATAGCTTATGCTCCCCATCAAAATAATCTAGTCCATTGGCTTTAAATAATAGATAAACATACAATCCGCCAATCAAAGCAGATAAACCTGCAAATACTCCTGAGAGTCCGCTTAATGAAATAAATCGGGAAGATCGCTCCATCATAGAGCGAATGTGTGATAAGTCTTCTTGGTGTTTTTGATTCATATTTAAAGTACTTTGTGATGCAAAGTTAATTTAAATTTTGAAATAGCAAAGAAATAATTTAAAAAAAATATGGGAAAGTTTTAAAACAACAAAGCCTATTCTGTTGAATAGGCTTGTTTATTGGCTTAAAGTAAAAATAATTTATTTTCTACTTCTAATTTTTCTTGCTAAAAGTGTATTTTTCAACAACATTGCAATTGTCATTGGTCCTACTCCACCCGGAACTGGCGTAATGAAAGAAGATTTTTTGCTTACGCCATCAAAATCAACATCACCTTTTATAACATAGCCTTTAGGATTTGTAGCATCATCTACACGAGTGATTCCCACATCAATAACTACTACACCTTCTTTTACCATATCGGCTTTCAAAAATTCGGGTACGCCCAAAGCGGTAATAATTATGTCAGCGTTTTTAGTATATTCTTCCAAATTTTTGGTTCGGCTGTGTGTCAAAGTAACAGTTGAATCTCCAGGATAACCTTTGCGACTCATCAAAATACTCATTGGTCGTCCCACAATATGACTACGCCCAATAACTACGGTATGTTTTCCTGAAGTTTCTACTTTATATCTTTCTAGCAATTCCATAATTCCATAAGGAGTTGCTGGCAAAAATGTTTCCATTTCCAATGCCATTTTTCCAAAATTAGCAGGATGAAAACCATCCACATCTTTATCAGGATCAATAGCCATAAGGATTTTTTGCTCGTCGATATGTTTTGGCAAAGGCAATTGAACGATATAACCATCCAAATCATCATCTTCGTTCAGTTCTTTGATTTTATCTAACAATTCCTCTTCAGAAATATTTTCGGGCAAAGCTACCAAAGTAGATTCGAAACCAATTTGCTGACACGATTTTACTTTGCTACCTACATAAGTCAAACTAGCGCCATTGGAACCCACAATTACAGCTGCTAAATGTGGAACTTTTTGACCATCGGCTTTCATTCTTTGAACTTCGGCTGCGATTTCGTTTTTAATGTCTTCCGATGTTTTTTTTCCGTCTAGTATTTGCATAAAAACTGTTTTATGTTTTTAGTTTGTTGTTTATTGTCGCTAAATATGAATACTGAAATCTGTTTTCTCTGGCTAACGCATGCCTGGCATTCCTTTCATATTTCCCATCATTTTCATCATATTCTTACCGCCTGGGCCTTGCATCATCTTCATCATTTTGCTCATTTGGTCAAACTGTTTCATCAACTGATTCACTTGTTCGATTTTTGTACCTGAACCTTTAGCTATTCTAGCTTTTCTTTTGACATCAATTATAGCTGGTTTTGATCTTTCTTTTGGTGTCATCGAATGAATAATCGCTTCGATATGTTTGAATGCATCGTCTTCGATTTCCACATCTTTCATCGCTTTTGAAGCTCCTGGAATCATACCCACCAAGTCTTTCATATTACCCATTTTCTTCACTTGCTGAATTTGGGAAAGGAAATCATCAAAACCAAATTCGTTTTTGGCGATTTTCTTTTGAATTTTTCTGGCTTCTTCTTCATCGTAATGCTCTTGTGCTTTTTCTACCAAAGACACTACGTCTCCCATTCCAAGGATACGTTCTGCCATACGTTCAGGATAGAACACATCGATGGCATCCATTTTTTCGCCTGTTCCTACAAATTTAATTGGCTTGTTGACAACAGTTTTAATCGAAAGTGCTGCTCCACCACGTGTATCACCATCTAACTTAGTTAATACAACTCCATCAAAATTCAATCGATCATTAAAAGCTTTTGCTGTATTTACAGCATCTTGTCCAGTCATCGAATCGACAACAAACAAGGTTTCTTGAGGATTAATGGCTTTGTGAACATTGGAAATTTCGGTCATCATTGCCTCATCGACAGCTAAACGACCAGCAGTATCTATAATTACTACATTCAGACCTTGATGTTTTGCAAAACTAATTGCATTTTGAGCTATAATTACCGGATTGGTATTATCGGGTTCAGAATAAACATCCACTCCAATTGACTCTCCAACTACGTGTAATTGTTTGATCGCCGCAGGACGATAAATATCACAAGCAACCAAAAGTGGTTTTTTGCCTTTTTTGGTTTTCAGATAATTGGCCAATTTTCCTGAAAAAGTAGTTTTACCAGAACCTTGCAAACCCGACATTAAAATAACCGTAGGATTACCAGAAAGATTTATACCGGCTACATCACCACCCATCAATTCGGTTAGTTCGTCTTTGACCAACTTTACCAATAATTGCCCAGGCTGTAATGTAGTTAATACATTTTGTCCAATAGCTTTATCTTTTACTTTAGAAGTAAAATCTTTGGCAATTTTAAAGTTAACATCGGCATCTAATAATGCACGACGAACTTCTTTTAAGGTTTCGGCTACGTTAACTTCGGTTATTTTTCCGTGACCTTTAAGGATGTGAAAGGCTTTGTCTAATTTATCGCTTAAATTATCGAACATAATGGTAAATATCTTTTATTGAGGTGCAAATATAAGCTAAAGTTGTAAAGTCTCAAAGTCACATACTTGTAAAATTTAGATAATATTCAATAAAAAAACCAGCCGAATTGACTGGTCTTCTATGGAGCATTAAAAAATTAATTCTTTTCAAAAGTGATATAATCTGTACCGCCATTTCCACCACTTACGTGTACCAACTTGATTTTTGTATCGGTTTTTTCAATAATATTCCAATCTTCCGAAAGCTCTTCAAAATTGGGTGGTGAAGGAAAATCAATATTGAAATCTAAATCACTGCTTGGACTATCATCTCCACTATTATCAATTGATACAGACCAGATCCCTGTATAAGTATTTGTTCCATTCGCTGCTGTTAAAACATTATTAGAACCAAATGTAAAATTATAACCAGTAAAATTTGTAGTTTCATTAACACCTGAATCTTCATAAAAAGTAATTCTCCATGTTCCTTTATTTACAGTATTTATTACTGGAGTTGGATCAACAGAATTGTTGGAGGAACTATCACTGCTACACGAAAAAAATATATTTATCACAAAGGCAATTACCACAACCTGTAAAACATTAAACTTTTTCATTATTATAATTTTTAAAATTTCAATAATAACGCAATTTATAAGAATTTAGTACAAAACTATTTCTTTTTTGGACACGAATTAAAAACAAAATAATGCATAAATCGGACAGAACATCTAAAACTAGTACGCAAAAACACGCTTGAAAAATTTGAAAGGAAGTGGACCTAAAGTTCCTCCAATAGTTTGATTGTAGTAAAGAAAAGCAATCACAGCAACAATAATAAATCGAATAAACTATCCAACCCAATTGCAATTCTATTTCATTGAAGTTTTATATAAACTAATGTTGTAAAATTTAAAGATTAGTATAAAAAAAACCAATTGACAAGTGTTTTTTTTAGGGAAATAATTAAAAAATTACTGATATTAAACTCCATCGATAAAAAACTTGAAGAATAGCAATGCTTAAGATTTGATTAATTTGATAATTATCATCTTATAAAAATCAGATAATCAGTATATTTGACAATAATTAAACCCCAAAAAATAATTATAAACTTAAACTAAACTACATTATGAAGACAAAATTCTTTTCTCTAGGTTTCTTTGCTGCAGCATTATTTTTTTCAGCAAACGTTTCAGCTCAAACTGCTGGTACAATGGTCTTTAATTTTACAACTGTACAACAAGGCACAAAAACAAAACAGGTTAATGCAGTATGGATTGAAAATGCTACAGGTACATTTATAAAAACGAACTTACTTTATATTTCTTCAGGTTCTACAGATGACCATGTGCCACAATTTAGTATTAAATCAGGTGCTTCCGCTCCTTCCACCGTTGGTAGCGGGGCGGTTAACGATGCTACTACTGGTAATACAATAAATGCGATTACTGGCGCAACTCGTATTGCTACTAGTGATCCAAAAGCTTGGGGGGCATATTTGGTTTCGTGGGACGGAAAAACAGGTGCTACAACTCCTATTTTAGTACCAGACGGTAGTTATAAAATCTGGGTTGAAATGGCCTGGAATGACAATGAAGATCAACACGATTTTATTAATACAGGTTATACTTTTACTAAAGGTGCTTCAATATTTACAACTAATCCTGCTAATGAAGGTCCATTATCGACAATGTCAATTACTTGGACACCAACAGCTTTAAGTCTTGATAGCGTATACAAAACAAAAATAGCTATCTATCCTAACCCAAGTAATGGAGTAATAAATGTGCAGTACAATGATATTCCTGTAAGCAAAATAGATGTAGTAAATGTTTTAGGGCAAGTAGTAAAATCAATAAAACTAGACACATCTTCATCAAAGACCGCAGAAAGTATTGATTTATCAGGAAACGCTAATGGTATTTATATTATTAATGTTTCAACAAATGAAACTTCCTCTAGCTATAAAGTAGTTTTAGATAAATAATGTATTATTGTAAATAGGGAAAAAAGCATTGGTCAGTTTTGATTGATGCTTTTTTTATTCTCCAACCTCAGATAATATGGTTTTCAAACCTGGAGTTTCATAAACCTGATAATTTCCATAGTCATCGGAATAAATCAAATAGGCTTGCAATTCTGGATGTTTCGTCAAAAAAACTTTGGCTTTTTCTACCAAAGACACCACATCACCCATTCCAAGAATACGTTCCGCCATACGTTCTGGATAGAACACATCGATGGCATCCATTTTTTCACCTGTTCCAACAAATTTAATAGGTTTGTTGACCACAGTTTTAATCGAAATAGCAGCTCCACCACGAGTATCACCATCTAATTTTGTTAAAACTACACCATCAAAATTTAATATATCATTAAAAGCTTTAGCAGTATTTACGGCATCTTGACCAGTCATCGAATCTACCACAAATAAGGTTTCTTGAGGTTTGATCGCTTGATGAACATTCGAAATTTCGGTCATCATCGCCTCATCAACAGCCAAACGACCAGCAGTATCGATAATCACAACATTCAATCCTTGATGTTTTGCAAAACTGATGGCGTTTTGGGCAATAATCACTGGATTTGTATTGTCGGGTTCTGAATATACATCAATTCCTAATGACTCTCCAACTACGTGCAATTGTTTTATTGCTGCTGGACGATAAATATCACAAGCCACCAAAAGTGGTTTTTTATTTTTCTTAGTTTTAAGATAATTAGCCAATTTCCCAGAAAAAGTAGTTTTTCCAGAACCTTGTAAACCTGACATTAAGATAACGGTTGGATTTCCAGAAAGATTAACTCCTGCCACATCGCCACCCATCAATTCGGTTAGTTCGTCTTTGACCAACTTTACCAATAATTGTCCAGGTTGCAGCGTTGTTAATACATTTTGACCAATCGCTTTTTCTTTTACTTTAGTGGTAAAATCTTTAGCAATTTTGAAGTTGACATCGGCATCTAATAATGCACGACGTACTTCTTTTAGGGTTTCTGCAACGTTTACTTCTGTTATTTTTCCGTGACCTTTAAGTATATGAAAGGCTTTGTCTAATTTATCGCTTAAATTATCGAACATAATTGTAAATATCTTTTATTGAGGTGCAAATATAAGCTAAAGTTATAAAGTCTCAAAGTCACAAACTTGTAAAATTCCACTATTATTGTATAAAAAAAAACCGCCAATTGAGGCGGTTTTCGTTTTACTGCAGATTTGTTTTACTTCAATAAATAGTACTTAATTAATCCAAACTCTTGCTGTTGAAGTTCCAGTATGACAACTATTACAAGCTCCAGTTATTCCTTCTTTCACCATAAGATATGGATTGGTAGTTACACCGTCTAGAATTTGTTGTCTTCTTTGATGTCTTTTAAATTGGCAGTATCTATAAAAAAATTCACTTCTTTTGCATTAATTATTTGAGTATTTATTTACTTTCTTGAATATATTTCAAGATTTCATTACAAGCACTTTCAGGATTGAATCCGAATTTTTGATCCAAAACGCTTGCTGGTGCTGAATAACCAAAATGATCTAATCCAATCACT
>Ga0116157_10000349_pt1 | contig 48941 bp, 42 predicted proteins | sample AD_UKC048_MetaG_FD_89882 | JGI IMG/M metagenome (GOLD analysis project Ga0116157, IMG submission 89882) | Active sludge microbial communities of municipal wastewater-treating anaerobic digesters from USA - AD_UKC048_MetaG | ecosystem: Engineered > Bioreactor > Anaerobic > Digestate | place: USA... | reverse complement strand
GATAATAGGCGAGACCGTGCTGGGCATTTTCGGAGCCGGGAATGCCCCAGTCGATGAGATACACCTTGTAGCCGGCCCTCGACAACGCCTCGATGAAGCTGTGGCCCGGCATCAGGTCGAGAATGTACCAGCGGTTGATGAAGGAGTACACCATGAAGATCGGCGGCGCATCGAGGGGCTCGCCGAGCACTTCATACTCGAACAGGCGGCAGGTGCCTTCGTGGTAGACGATCCGCGAGGGGGTGAGGGCCATGCCGAGGGTCGCGAGCTGCTGGTCGTCGGCGCGGTCACCCACGGCGGCGGCATGCTGGAGATACTCGACGAACTTTTTCGCGCGGGTGAGATCTTCCTGGAGCTTGGGGTCCTGGGCGGTGGCCGTGGCCTGCTGGTTGCTCATGCCGATGGTGAACCCTCCGGGGCGTATTCACTGGCGGCCGGAAAGGGCAGCCGAAACTCCACCAGTATGAAAATTATATGTACCGATCCGGGGGGTGTCAATGAAGGGGGCGGCGGGCAGGATATCCGAAACGAAAAACCGCCGGCAGTTTTCTGCCGGCGGTGGGGTTGGCTACGGAAGGGGAGGTTATTCGGCGGCCTTGGCCTTGGGGCTGGCCTGCTCGATCACCTGGCGCCACACGTTCTCGAAGTGGTGCATGACCACGCGGGTGTTCTTCTGGTAATCCTCATACGCCTTGTTGACCATCTCGATCTGCTTCTTCGCGGTGTCGTTGTACGCGTCGCGCTGCATGTCGGCGATCTTGGTGACGTTCTCGGTGAGCGTCGTGTAGAACTTCATGGCGTTCTCGAGACCTTCGCGGGAAAGGCGGATCATCTCGTCGCGGTCGAACAGGGGGGTGGTGTTGGTCGGGTTCATCGTGATACTCCTTGTTATATTGTAAATAGTATTGAGAGCGGCATCGAATGCCGTTCGCGTGTGACCGGAGGTTACTGGGCGGCCGTCTGCCGGGTGGACTGGGCCAGGTCGGCGATCTTCCGCCACTCTTTCTCGAACGTGGCCGTGATCGTGCGGGAGTTCTTCTGATACTCCTCGTAGGACGTGTTGATGAGGGCGATCTGCCGGCGGCTGGCTTCGTTCATCGTGTCCTTCTGGATTTCGCCCAGCTTCAGGGCGTTTTCCGTCAGGGTCATGAAGAAGTTCAGCGAGTTTTCCATTCCCTGCCGGGAGAGCCGGGTCAGTTCTTCGCGATCGAACAGCGGGTTGTTCATGGGGGAGTTCCTTTCTCGTCTTGTGTCGGCGGGTCGTCATGAGGGGATCAGGCCTGCGTCTGCGCCTGGCGGTCGATGGCGCGATGGAAGAGGGATTCCGAATGGTTGCGGATGATCCGGGCCGCTTTGAGGGTCTCGTCGAGAACCAGATTGGTGATCTCCGACTGGCGGCGTTGGATCTCGGTCAGCGTTTCGATCTGGATCGAGGCGATCTTCTCGAGATTCTTCGAAAACTGACTGGAAAGGCGCATCGAGGTTTCGATCAGGTCGCCGGCGATGCCGGGGAGGTCCGCGAACGGGGTCGGGGTTCCGGTGGTCGTCTGCATGGGTATCTGTCCTCTCGTGAAATGCGATTCCGGGCTGAAGCCGGATCAGAGCACCAGGCCGCCGTCGACGCCGAGCACCTGGCCGGAGATGAACGAGGCGTCATCCGAAGCGAGGAACAGGTAGCAGCGGGCGACGTCATCGACCGTGCCATGGCGCTGGAGGGGGGCCTTTTCCTTCATCATGGTGAGGATTTTTTCAGGCATCTTGGCGGTCATGTCCGTGATGATGAAGCCGGGGGCGACGGCGTTGACGCGGATGCCCTTGCGACCCATCTCCTTGGCCAGCGATTTGGTGATGCCGATCACACCGGCCTTCGTCGCGGCGTAGTTGACCTGGCCGACGTTGCCGTAGACACCCACGACCGAGCTGGTGTTGATGATGCTGCCGGCGGTGCCCTTTTCGATCATCGCCTTCACGACGGCCTGGCTGCAGTTGAAGACGCCCTTGAGATTCACGCTGATGACGCGGTCCCAGGCCGACTCTTCCATTTTGACCAGCAGCGCGTCGGCGGTGATGCCGGCGTTGTTCACCAGGACGTCGATGCGGCCTTCGGCGGCCACGACGGTGTCGACGGCGGCCTTGACCGCCGCGCTGTCCGTCACGTCGACGGCGATCGTCTTCACCGCGCCCTTCGACTCCTGCTTGAGGCTTTCGAGACCTTCCGGCTTGAGATCCCAGGCATACACCTTCGCGCCTTCGGATGCGAACAGCAGGGCGGCGGCGCGGCCGATGCCGGCTCCGGCCCCGGTGATGATCGTAACTTTATTCTGAAGTCTCATGTCGGTTCTCCATTTCGCCTGATGTTGAAGAATGTTTTGCGGTGCGATTCGTTTTTCGGGGTGTTTCATTCGCACATCCCGAATATACCATCGGCATGTTTTTGTGTCAAGCAAAATAATTTTGCATTGCACAATTTCGTTTGGCTGGAGAAAACCGGCTTCGGGCGTGGATCTGGGTGTTTGGCGGAGCGGGAAAAAAATTGTGTTTGGCAAAAGATTCTGGAAACGAAAAAGGCCCGGCGGGTGCCGGGCCTTCGGTGGCGCTCGGGAAAGGGGGGACGGGATCAGCTCTTGCGGCGAGGCCGGCCTTTTGGCGCTTTGGGGGGATGTTTCAGCGCCTCGATCTCCTGCTTCAGCCGGTTCAGCTCATCCCGGAGCTGGTGGTCGTCACCGGCGGGGGCCGGCTGGGACGGTTGCGGGGCCGGGGTCGGGCCGGGGAAGCCCTGGGGGGCTGACCCGAAGGGGGATTGGCCGGGTTGCGGATACGGCGTCGCCGGAGCGGGCTGGGCCTGGGATGGGGCCGGCTGGGGAGCGGGCTGAGGCTGGTTGGGCATACCGCCGAAAAAGCCGGCGAACGGATTCATGTTGGGAAAACCGCCCGGCAGCCAGTTCTGCATCATCATCCCCGACATCAGCCGCCGCTGGTGTTCGAGATACCCCTGGAAGGCCTGGGGAAGGCCGTTGTAGAGGAAATCCCGGACGACGTTGTCCTGGGCCCGGATCATCAGCGTCACGAGATCGAGCGGCAGGTAATCCGGCCGGGATTTCAATGTCTCGACAAGCACCTGGCCCATCGTGACCTGGGTGAGATCCTCCCCGGTCTTGTGGTCGAGGATGCGGATGCGCTCGCCGGCCTTGACCCGGTCCGCGATTTCACTGAGGGTGACGTGCGTGTTGCGCGTCGCATCATAGATGCGGCGGTTGGGGTATTTCCGGAGAATCGTCTCCCCCTGGCCTTCCTGCGCTGGTTTCTGGCTCATCCTTGTTCCTCCCGGGCGATGGATTGACCGATCATGCCTTCAATATAATGCAACGCGACCGGAAGGTAAAGGTGAATGTTGTGACGCAAAAGAGGCCCGGGATCACTCCCAGCGGCCGGGGATCGGATGTCCGCAGGCGGCGCACTTCCCGTCGCGGATGGCCCGTTCCCCGATCGTGAAGCCGAACCGCTCGACGACCCGTTTCCCGCACCCCGGGCAATAGGTGCTCTCGCCCTCGTGGCCCGGGATGTTACCGAGATAGACATACCTCAGCCCGGCGGCGAGGGCGAGCCGGCGGAGCTTTTCGAGCGATTCCAGCGGGGTCGGCGGCAGATTCCGGAGCCGGTAGGTCGGCATGAACCGGGACAGGAACAGGCTGATGTCGGGGCCGGCGTTGTCGAACAGCCACCGGAACATCCGGCCGCAGGTCTCCCCGTCGTCGTTCAGGGTCGGGACGACGAGGGTGACGATATCGACGAGGGCGCGGCTGGAAGCCAGCTGCCGGATCGTCGCGAGGACGGGCTCGAGGCTGCCGCCGCAGACGGTGCGGTAGAACCGCTCGGTGAAGCCTTTCAGATCGACCTTCATGACATCGAGCCAGGGAAGCAGCTCGCGCAGCGGCTCGGGGTTGATGAAGCCGCACGAGATCATGATGTTCGCGATGCCGGCAGCGTGCGCCCGTTTCGCGGTATCGAGCAGGTACTCATAGAAGATGGTCGGCTCGGTGTAGGTGTAGGCGATGCTTTGGCAGCCGCGGGCCTGCGCTTCGGCGACGACGCGTTCGGGGGGCAGGTCATACCGTTCCGCCTCCTCGGGACCGATCTGGGAGATCTGCCAGTTCTGGCAGTACCGGCAGCCGAACAGGCAGCCGGCCGTGGCGATCGAGAAAGCGGTGCTGCCGGGGAGAAAATGAAAGACGGGTTTCTTCTCGATCGGGTCGATCGCGACGGAGCAGGGGCGGCCGTATACGAGCGTGCCGAGCCTGTTTTCGAGGCTGATGCGGGCCCGGCAGAAGCCCCGCTCGAAGGGCAGAAGGGTGCAGAAACGCGGGCAGAGGGTGCATCGGATGCGGCCGGCGGCGGTTTTTTCCCAGTACATCGCCTCCCTCGGTGTCAGGCCCTGGGCTTCGAGGGAACGAAGCCCCGCCTCGGCCTCGCGGCGGTCATACCGGTGTCTGCCGGCGGCGGGCGCCGGAAGCGCTCCGGATCGCGTTGCGGGCCGCCGGTCGAGAAGCAGGCCGCACAGCCCCGCGGCGGCGGCGACAGCGCAGGCATCGGTGAGGAAGCGGCGGCGGTTCATCGGTTGCCGTTCGGGCCGGGGAGTCGCCGTCGGAGGGCTTCGAGATCGACGAACAGGGGATTGAGCGGGCACAGGAGCCGGCAGTAGAACCGTGGCATCAGAACCGCTCCGAGGAGCACCGCGCCGGCGAGGAGAAGGCCCCAGCCGCTGAGGGTGCCGAGAAACAGCGCCGAGAACGCCTCGATCCGCTCCAGGGGAAGGGATCCCGCCAGCGGCAGAAGGAGGAGGGTTGTCCAGAGCAGGGCGCGACCGGCACCACGGAATCGGGTGCCGCCGATGGATAAGGTATTGTTGAAGATATATAAAGAGAGGCCGTGGGCCAGATCCTGGGCCCGGCCGCAGGGGCAGAGATACCGGCAGTAGCCGCGCCGCGTGGCGAGGAGGGCGAGGCCCGCGAGAAGCAGCAGGGCCAGGGTCTGGGGGGCGGGGTGACCGCCGGAGAGCAGCCGCAGGTGAGTCAGCGAAAGGAATTGCGGCACGGCATACCCGATCGAGAGGACGACGATCGCGGCGGCAGGCATGGCGCCGATGAACCGCTGGAGAAGCGCGGCGGCGGCCGCGACGGCAAGCGCCGCGAGCGGGGCGTGGCTCCGGAACTGCCGGCCCGGCGCAGCCGAGGCTGGTTTCTGCGGCCCGACGGCCGTCGAACCGTGAGAAGCCGCGGCGAAACCCTGTCGGAGAGCCTGACAGACGGCTTCGACCGTCGTCGTGGCGCGGGTGAGGCCGTCCAGATCCTCGCCCGGTTGGAGGGCATCGCCGGCGGTTTTCCCCGGGAACTGGCCGAGAAACCACTCCTCTTCGAGACCCGCGACGAATGTCGGTGTCTCGCGATGGCCGAGAATGCGCACGCCGGTGATGCGCCCCGCATCGTCGAAGCCTGCCACCAGATCGACCGGGCCGGCGTACCCGGCCGGCCGCGGCTCGAGCCAGGCGCTGAACACGGCATGCCAGCGGACCGAGCCCGATGCGTCGCTGCCCTCGAGGCGGCAGGGACCGTGGGCCGCGGCGGCGATCCGAAGGCCGGTCGGGGCGAGACGGCGGGCGGCTTCTTCCCAGGCAGGGGGGAGTTCCGGGGCGGATTCCGTCGGAGGTGCGCCAACGGTGCCGGCCAGGCACAGCAGGCCCAGGAGGAGGAATGTGACCGCGGCATACGCGTGCCGGGTGGTGATGCTCATGAAGGATGCCTCTCGATACCAGCCTACTGCATCTCGCCGCGAATCGGCAAGCCGCTCGGGCCGGAGAGTGCTATACTGGAAGGCATCCAAAAGCCGCGGTTCTTGTGGAGGCCATGACGCATATTCCGGCTCTTGCCGACATCTTTCGGGCCCTTCTCGCCGAACTGGCCGGGGAGGATTTTGTGCTGCGCCGTGCTGCCCTGACGGCGTTGAGCCGGCTGCGCGGCGAGGCCGCGGCCGACGTGATCTACGACCAGTTCCGCAGCGACAACCTCGACGAGTTTCTGGCGCTGGCCGTGGCGCGGCTGGATGCCCGGAAGGCGGCCCGGCTGCTGGTGCAGGCGCTGCACGATTCGCAGCTCGAAGTGCGACTGGCGGCAGCGGATGGCCTTTCCCGGCTCAAGTCCGACGAGGCGGTCCAGGTTCTGACCGACGCGGTCGAGATGTATCTTGCCGGCCCGGCCATCCCGGCCGAAGAACGCGTCCTGATGAGCGAGGAGTCGATCGCCGGGGCGATTCGTGCGCTGGCCCGGATTGCAACACCGCTCTGCCAGGGACTTCTGCGGCGCATGCTGCTGAAGGAGGCGAATCCGCGGCTGCGGGCGACGATCGTGGCAGCGATGACGCCGTTGATGAGCGATGCGCTGCTGCCGCTGATGTCCGGCCTCCTCAAGGATCCCGATCCGCGGGTGCGCGCGAACGTGATCGAGGCGATCCAGACGCTGAAGAATCCGTCGACCATCGCCATCCTGCAGCCGTATCTGTATGATCCGCACCAGCGCGTGCGGGCGAACGCCGTGAAGGCGATCTGGGCCTACGGGGACTTCGAGGTTTCGGCCACCCTGAAGGAGATGCTCGGCTCGACGGACAAGCGGCAGCGGGTCTCGGGCTTCTATGCCATCGGGGAGATCCGGCTCGATGCGTTCGAGCGGCCGCTGATCGCGGCATTGCGCGATGCCGATGCCGATGTGCGGCGGAACGCGGTGATCGCGCTCCGGAAGATCGCGTCCGGAGCCCCGTCGACCGTCAAGCCGGCCCTGAAAATCGATATCCAGACCCTTCTCGACGATCCGGAGCCGGCAGTCCGTCACGAATGCGTGATCGCCCTGGGCCAGCTCATGGGGGAGACCTGCCGCCCCGCCCTGTTGAAGCGGCTCGAGGTCGAGAAAGCGGCCGGGGTGCGGGCCCAGATCATCGAGACGCTGGCGCGGCTGGGCGTGTCGGATCTGCTCGTGCGCATCACCCCGTTCATCGGGGATCCCGAGGCCCAGGTCGTGACGGCCGTGCTCGAGGTGATCGGCGGGATGGAGAAGGGGGTTCTGGGGCCGGTGCTGATCGATGCCGTGCGCTCGTGTCTGCGACATGCCGATCAGAAAGTTCGCCGGAAGGCAGCCAGCCTGCTCTGGAAGCTGGGGGTGCGGGCCGTGCTCGACGAGCTTCGCGGATGGCTTGCGGCCTCGGATGCGGACGGCAAAAAAAATGCCCTGCAATGTTTCGGGGAAATCTGCGGCGCCGTTTCGGAAACCGGGGGTGAGCTGCGGGAGATCTTCGACCGGGAGCTCCAGGCCGCCGTCGGGCAGCATCGCGAGCGGGCCGAGCAGACCAGGACCACCGCCGCCCAGGCGGATGCCCTCAAGCTGTGGAACGATGCCGCAGCCGAGATTCAGGCGGGCCGTGGCGGGACGGCGATCGGGCTGCTCGAGCGGTTGATCGCGCTCATTCCCGGGCATCTTCAGGGACTGATGGCGCTTGGGGATCTGTATCAGAAGGACCGCGACGCGGCCCGGGCCGAGGCCTGTTACCGGAAGGCCCTGGCGATCCAGCCGAACCTGCCCAAGGCGCAGTATGCCCTCGGCGTGCTCGCGCATGGAAAAGCCGACTGGAAGGCTGCCGTCGAGGCGCTGAACACCGCGATCAGGCTGTATCCCAAGCTGCCCCAGGCGTATCTGTTGCTGGCCGACGCGCTCGAGGCGCTTCAGCGACCGGCCGATGCGTTCCGGGCCCTCCGGCGGCTCGCCGAAATCGCTCCCTCGAACGGCCCGGTGCTGTTGCGACTCGCCCGGGCGGCTTTTATATCTGGAGATATAAAAACGAGTATTCAGGCTCTGAAACAGGCATCCAGCCTTGGTCCGCTCGATTATTCCGGACGGTTCATCATGGCGTTCGGTGCGGCATCCGGGGGAAACGGCGCCGGGGCCTATCGGGAGCTCATCCAGCTCGCCGCCCTGGCGGTCGAACATCCCGGCGCCAGGAGTGAAGCCGAGTTCCGGATTCTCGTCTCGGCCGCGCTCAGACTTCTCCGGGCAGCGCCCGCGGGCGGATGAAGCCCCGTCGGGTCCCGGCAGCCGGCGGCTTGCCAGGGGCGGAGGGGTGGTATATGATACCCGAAATTCCAGGCTCAATGGAGGAATCACCCATGCCACGGCACGTCGCATCAGCCCGCCCGAGGGTTTCCCTGTTCGCGAACGTGTGGAGGCGTTGGCTGCCCGCGCTCGGTGTTCTCCTGTGCCTCCAGGCCGGCCCGGTGATGGCCGCGCGGGAATGCCCCACCTGCGCGAAATCCTTCGATGACGGCGTCAACTTCTGCCCCTTCGACGGAGGCAAGCTTCGCCAGGCCGAGCAGGCCGAAACCGGCACCCTGATCCTCAGCGTCACCCCGGCCGATGCGGCGATGAGCGTCGACGGGCTTCCGCGCGGCAACGGCCCCGAACTGCGCCTCCAGGTGCCGGCCGGAGAGCACCGGATCGAAGCGACGGCCCCGGGCCACGCGGCTCAGAAAATGCGGGTGACCGTTTCCTCCGGGCAGGAGCAGCGCCTTGCTCTCGAACTGACCCCCGCGGCACCGTCAGATGCCCCGAAAAACGGCAGCAACAGCGGATTCCGCGGCGAGATGGTCGAGGTGAAGGGCGGGGTCTACATGCTGGGAAACGAGCGCGGAAACCCGGATGAGCGGCCGATGCGCAAGGTCAAGACCCCCGGCTTCCGGATCGACAGGTATGAAGTGACGTGCAGCGAATACCAGCGGTTCCTCGAGGCCGTGAAACGCGAAGGACACAACTGGTGCCACCCCGACGAGCCGCACCAGAAGGACCACGTGCCGTATCACACGTATGCCTGGGCCCTGCGGTTCAGTTGGCTGGGCGGCCGGCCGCCGGCCGGCATGGAGGAGGCCCCGGTCGTGCTCGTCGACTGGTTCGATGCCTGTGCCTATGCGAAATGGGCCGGGAAGCGACTGCCCACCGAAGACGAGTGGGAGATCGCGGCGGGCGGCGGCGACGGCCGTGAATACCCCTGGGGGAACCAATACTCCACCGACAACCTGAACACGGGCGGGTACCCCGTCCGCGTCGGCAGCTTTCCCGGCGGCGTCTCGCCCTGGGGAGTGCTCGACATGGCCGGCAACGTGGCCGAATGGACGGCCACTTGCTACGAGCCCGATGCGCGTGACGGCCGCCTGTTCAACGGACACACCGGTCAGCCCATCATCCGGGGCGGCTCCTGGGACGACGAATCGAAGGGCAGCCGCGTCAGCGCCCGCGACGTGCACCGCTCGCCGTTCTATCGCAGCACGACCGTCGGGTTCCGGTGTGTCGCCGATCTCCTTCCCGAGCCGAAGCGCTGAGTCCCACTTCCATGGCTGCCGTCTCTGCCCGCCCGCGGGCGAAGAAGAAAGCTGACGGAGCGACCTGGCCGAATGGCCTGACGGTCGGCTTTCATCTCTCGATCGCCGCCGGTCCCGAAACGCTGTTCGAGCGATTCCGCGTGCGCGGCTGCACCGCGCTCCAGATCTTCACCGCCAGCCCCCGTGTCTGGGAGATGAAGCCCTGGCCCGGGGAACTGGTCGACCGGTTCCATGCCGCGCGCGCCGCTTCCGGCTCGCCGCCGCTGATCGTGCATGTGCGATACCTGGCCAACCTGGCCTCGGCGAATCCCGATGTGCGAAGAAAATCTGTCGATGTATTGCGGTTCGAATATGAAATGGCGGCGCGGTGCGGGGCCGATTATGCCGTCATCCACATGGGCAGCAATCCCGACCATGCCGAAGGCATGTGCCACATGAAGGATGGCCTGCGGGCGGCTCTCGGGGATGTCGCGACGGCCTCGCCGCTGCTGCTGCTCGAAAACACCGCCGGCGAGCGGAACGATCTGGGCGCGGACCTGGCGGATATCGCCGAGGTGCGCGACGAAATGCCGTTTCCCACGGGGGTCTGCCTCGACACCTGCCACGTGTTTCAGGCGGGATACGATCTGCGCGAGCCCTCGGTGCGGGATCAGCTCGAACGGGATGCCGTGCGGCTGTTCGGTCGCGACGGCGTGCGCGTCATCCATCTGAACGACTCGATGAAGCCGTTCGGAGCGCACCACGACCGCCACGAAAACATCGGAAGCGGCGTCATCGGCGCCGAAAATCTCGCCGAACTGCTGCTCCGGCCCGGATTTGCCGGCCGGCCCGTCATCATGGAAACGCCCCAGGCCGGTAACGAAGATCCTGCCGACGATCTGAAAAACCTCGCCCGTCTCCGCGCCGCCTTCGCCTCTCTCGCCGCCTGACCCGAAACGACGAACCACAGAGGCACCGAGACACAGAGAACGGACACAAGGGATCATGCATGGAGAGGCGGGTTTGAAACCCGCCCGGTGAAAAACCGTGCGGCGTCCACTCCCTGACAGATGCCCTGAAATGACGAACCACAGGGACACCGAGGCACAGAGAATTTTCCAGGGGAGTTTTTCCCGGAAGAGAACTTTCTTTCTCCGTGCCTCTGCGTCTCTGTGGTTCGTTCCTTTTCTTTGCTGAGGTCAGCGGTTGCCGATGATCTCCAGGGTGTCTTCGGCGATCACGAGCTCCTCGTTCGTCGGGATGACGAAGTTGCGCACCTTCGCGTTCGGCGTGGCGATGTCGCCCTCGGCGCCGCGCCAGGTCTTGTCGTTGACGACGGGGTCGATTTCGATGCCGAGCCAGCCCAGCTCCTTGCAGACGATGCTGCGCACGATCGGGCTGTTCTCGCCGACGCCCGCCGTCCAGATGAGGGCGTCGCAGCCGTTCAGAACGGCGATATAGGCGCCGATATATTTCTTGATCCGGTGGGAATACACGTCGAGGGCCAGGTTCGCCCGCTCGCTCCGGGTCGGCCAGCCTTCCTCGAGGTCGCGCAGGTCGCTCGACTCGGCGCTGATGCCGAGCACGCCCGAATGCTTGTTGAGCAGGTTGTCGACCTCGTGCGGGGTCAGCTCGTGCCGCTTCATGATGTGCAGGATGACGGCAGGATCGACGTCGCCCGACCGGGTGCCCATGATCAGGCCCTCGAGCGGGGTGTGACCCATCGAGGTCTCGACGGATTTGCCCTTGTCGATCGCGCAGATCGAGCAGCCGTTGCCGAGGTGGATGGTGATCAGCTTCAACTCCTCGAGCGGCCGCTTCAGAAGCTGGGCGGCGCGCTTCGAGACGAACCGGTGGCTGGTGCCATGGAAGCCGTAGCGACGGATGCGTTCCTTCTCGTAGAAGTTGTACGGAATGCCGTACAGGAACGCCTCGGGCTTCATCGTCTGGTGGAAGGCGGTATCGAACACGCCGACCTGCCTGACCGCGGGCAGGATCTCGGAGACGGCTTCCACGCCCTTCAGGTTGGGCGGGTTGTGCAGCGGCGCGAATACGATGCAGTCGCGGATGGCCTGCAGCACCTCTTCGGTGAGCAGGACGCTGCTGGCGAACTTGTCGCCGCCATGCACGATGCGATGGCCGACGGCCTCGATCTCTTTCAGCGACTTGACGACGCCGTTGTCGGCGCTGACCAGCAGGTCGAACACCTTCCTGATGCCGTCCTTGTGGTCGAGAATCTCGGTGTTGATCGTGACTTTGGGGCCGTCATCGCCCTTGCGGTGCACGATGTTCGAGCCGGCGATGCCGATGCGCTGCACGAGGCCCTTCGCCATGACGCTCTTGTCGGCCATGTCGAACAGCTGATACTTGAGGGAGGAGGAGCCGCAGTTGAGTACAAGAATTTTCATTCGTTCGTTACCTCTGGGAAATGGCGGCCGGCGCGCTCAGCTCGCCGATCGAAAGGCCGCTGCCGTCGATACGTCTGCCGTCCGGGCCGTAGCGGTAGAAGCCGCGGCCGGTCTTGATGCCGTTCAGGCCGGCACGGACCATCTTGCGGATCAGCTTGCTGGGAAGGAACGCGTTGTCGTTCGTCTCGTGGTGGAGCTGCTCCATCCAGGAAAGCAGGGCGTCGATGCCCATCTGATCCGCCAGCGCGAAGGGGCCCATGTTGAGGCCGAAGCCCAGCTTCATCGCCGAGTCGATGTCTTCGCAGCCCGCGATGCCCTCGTTGAGCACCTTGGCGGCCTGGTTCAGCATCGGCAGGAAGACGCGTGTCGTCACGAGGCCGGGATACTCGTACACCTGGATGACGGTCTTGTCGAGCATCTTCGCGAACCGCTTCGCATTGACGAACGAGGCGTCGCTCGTCTGGATGCCGCGGGAAACCTCGACGACCGGCGTCTTGCGGACGGGATTGAGGAAGTGCATCCCGATGAGCCGCTCGGGGTGGGTCATGCCGTGCGACAGATCGGTGACGGTGGAGGTTGCGGAGTTGCTGATCAGGAGCGCGTCGACCGGGCAGATCCCGTCGAGTTTCCGGAACAGCTCGCGTTTCACCTCGAGCCCCTCGGGAATCGTCTCGATGACATGGCTGGCTTTCGAAGCCTCCTTCATGTCGGTAGAGGTGCGGATGCGGCCGAGGATGGCCTTCTTCTCGCCTTCCGTCAGGCCCCAGCGGGCGATTTCGGAATCCAGCGCCTGGGTGATCTTGCCGAGGGCTTCCTGGAGCTTTTCGGAGGAATCATCGATCAACACGACATCACAGCCGGATGTCGCCACGGCCTGCGCCAGCCCCTGACCCACGGGGCCGATGCCGAACACCACGACCAGCTTCTGGCTCATCATTCTTCTCCTGACGCAATTGACAGCTATCCTGTATCGTCCGGAACACCTTCCGGTTGCGAGGGTCACTGTACCAGCGGCACCCCCTCTTGTCAACCGGAGCTCGCCCGGGAACGGCGGCGGATGAAAAAATCCCCGGAGCCGGCAGGGCGGCCCGGGGATATGTCGTGTGAGATATATACTTACATCAATTTCCGTGAATGGCGCGGAAGCGTTCGCGCACCGCCTGGACCGCCCGGATCTGGCGTTTCGTGAGGATCGTGCGCTCGGGGTCGCGCAGCACGTTGGTGCCGCAATGGATCTCCCCCATCGAGGTGTGATACGGCTGGTCGTCGATGAAATGCACCGTGTTCCCCTGTGCCCGGAACCGCGCCTCGATCACCTTGTCGAAGCTCGGGATGTGGCAGGCGGGCACGAGCAAGTGGTTCCGCACGACGGTCAGGTTGACGACGCCGGGGAGATACGCGCAGCAGCCCGACGGGTTCGACCCGCCACGGCCCTCATACAGCGAGGGCCAGTAGACTTCGGCGATGTCCCGGTCGGGGTCGTTCGTCGCCGCCCGGATGAACTGCTTCAGCTCGCCGACGTTCTTTTCGATGATCTCGCCGATCGCGCGGTTGAGTTCGATGAATGCGCCTTCCGTCGTGCCGCGGCCCGCGGCGGGATCGGCATACTGAGCATTCAGCACCCGCTTCACCCGCAGCAGGAACTCCCGGTCCGAGGAGCTGAGCCGGCTGAGCTCGCCGTCGTCGATGTTCGTCAGCAGCTCCAGGGCATATCCCGGATCGGCCCGGACGATCGAATACCCGCCCGGCGCGTGGGGGGTGGGAATGAAAGAAATATATTCGTCGATATGACCGACCGTCAGCCACCGCGTGTCGGGCGTGGCGAGGCGGCCGGCATACCCCATCTTCTCGAAAAAGGCCTTGCAGGAAGGCGTGATCGTGTTTCCCGCGACCATGATGTCGTCGAAGGGGGTGACTTCCAGGTTGCCGCCGTAATCCCCATGGGACATCTGCGTGGAAGGGTTCTTGAAATACACCAGGTCCCACATCTCGGCCAGCGTCTTCGGCAGGCCGGCGAGACCACGGCCCCGGTTGCTGTCAAACACGGCCTGAAGATGCTTCCCGCCCACCCAGGCCGAGCAGATCTCCATGCAGTCCTGCATCCAGATGTCGCTCGAGCGGAACTTCGGATTCACCTCGACGTAGGCTTCGGCGTCGGCGGCGGTGATGCCCAGCTCCTTGACCGGATCCCCGCCGGAGGTGACGATGTGCAGCTTGAGCCGATCTGCACCGGACAGGTGCTCCTGCTCGTTGATCTGCTTGACGACCGTGAACAGATCCTTCACGAAGGCCCCGTTCCCGTAGGTGTACACCACGAGCAGCTTCTGCGGAACGTGATTGTTGTTGACCAGCTGGATCCGCTCGGCCTTTTCCGCCGCCGGTGCGGCAACGGCCGGAAGCGAGGCCAGGCACGCCGCTGCAGTGAGCACCCCCGCCGCCAGTGAACGAAGTTTCATCGATGCGCATCCTTTCCCGTAAACGTCTCTTTCCTCCCTCCGCAACGCGAAGGGTACCCCATTATACTCCCCGTTCGTGAAAGCCGGAAGGAACACCCCGAGCAACAGCTTCATCACAAAGAACACAGAGGACACAAAGAATTCACGGAGGAACGGATCACTCTGGTATGTTGAAATTCGAACGATTCGCCGCTGAGACGCTGAGATGCCGAGGAAAATATTTTCTCACATCTTTTTTTTCATCTTGTTTCAAGCTCTGCGCCTCAGCGCCTCGGCGGTGAAACGTTCTTTGTATCTTTGTGGTGTTTCCTTCCTCCGGGCGGGTTTGAAACCCGCCCCTACAGCGCAACAAAAGGACGATTTTCTATCTCTGTGTCTCTGTGCCTCTGTGGCGCGGTCTTTTGGGGGTCAGACGAGGAAATCTTTCAGGTTGGCGACGAACTCTTTTTCTCCGAGGGCGTCGAGCGCTTCTTTCAGGATCTGCCGTGCGCGTTCCCGCGTGATGCCCATGCGGCGGCCGATCTCGGCGAGCGACAGCACCTCGTCGCGGAAGCCGTAGAACGACTCCTCCACCTCCCGCTGCCGTTCGGGAAGCAGCGCGATCGCTTTCCGGCAGGCCTCGGTTTTCGCCTGCTCCATCGCCACCTCTTCGGGAGAGAGGGCCGTGCGGTCGGCGATGAAATACTCCGGGGCCGACTCCTCGTCCTCGGATGCGTCGGGCTTTCCCGCTTCCAGCGAGATCGGCGTCTGGGTCACCTGGATGATCTCGAGGATCCGGTCCTCCTCGAGATCGAGCACCTGGGCCAGTTCGCGAAGGGTAGGGGCCCGGAACAGCTCCGCCTCCATCTCGCGGATCTTGCGCCGGATCTTGTGCGCCACGGCCAGCAGGTGGTGGGGCACCCGGACGACGCGGCCCTGCTCGCTGACGGCCTTCTGCATGTAATACCGGATCCAGTAGGCGGCATACGTCGAGAATCTATAGCCGAGCGTATAATCGAACTTCGAGATGGCCCGGATCAGGCCGATGTTGCCCTCCTGCACGAGATCCATGAGGCTCAGGCCGCGCTCCGTGAACCCGTTCGCGATGCGCACGACCAGCTTCAGATTCGCCGTGAGCAGCAGTTCGCTGGCATCCCGGTCGCCGGCGAGTTTCCGCGCGAGGGCCACCTCTTCCTGGCGCGACAGCGGTTTTTTCGACAGCTCGTCGAGATACAGCTCGACCAGCGTCTGGCGCTTGATCCGGTCGGCACGGGCCAGCTTCAGCCGTTTCTCGGCGAGGATGTCCTCGAACAGCTCCTCGGTGATGATGCCCATGTCCCAACCGTCGCGGTAATGGCACTTGTCGCAGGTCCGGTCGCCACAGGTGATTGCAAGCTTCCCCGCCGTTCCCCGGGGTTCGAAAAATTTGAAACACCGGATGATCCGCCGCTCCCGGACGGGGCATCGGGGATTCGGACACTCCATGACCTCCCAGCAGAAGCGCATGCCCGGCTTGCCGGTGGCCTCGGGAAGGGCGTCTGCCAACGGCTGGATGGGTGGAGCGGCTTCCGGGGCTGGTTCCAGGGGAGGTCCCGGAGGGGGGGCGGATTCCGGCGCACGTGTCACGGGAGCAGGCGGCGCCGGTTCCGGAGTCGGTGGCGGAGCGGGTGCGGGAGAGGGCGGCGGGGCATCCGGCAGCGATGCCGGCGGCAGAAGATCGGCCGGTCCCGGCGGCGCGTCGGGCGGGAACATGCTTTCCCCGATCAGGCCGATATCCCATCCCATCCGGTAATGACAGGTGGAGCACGGGGCGTAGGGGCAGTCGTCAAGATTGCTCGTGCCGCTCTCGCCGAAAAAGGTCCAGCAGCGCTTGATGCGGTTCCGGCGAACGGGACAATCCACCCGGTCGCAGCGGAACGCTTCGTGGCAGTACATTCGTCAGATCCCGGTCGGGTGCACCGCGAACCGGGAGAAACCGGCCCTCATGCAGCCGAAGAAGCGTTTCCGTCGCCGCGTGGGGCGGATTTGACGGGCAGCAGGGAAACGCCGGCCAGGATCAGCGCGGCCCCGGCGTATCCGCCAAACGTCATCGTTTCGCCAAGCCATAACCATCCGATAATGATGCCTGCGAGGGGTTGGATATTCAGGGTCACCGCCATGTCCCCGGCGGAGAGATCGACCAGAACGCGATTCCAGAGCGCAAAACCGAGGGCGGTGCAGACCAGGCCGAGAAACAGCAGCGCCACGCCCAGGCCGATACTCCATTGTATCACATGGCCGTTGAAGAGTTCCCAGGCCGAGGCGGGAGCCAGCAGGATCGCTCCTATGAGGCTGCTCAGCGCCGTCGTCCACATCGGCCCGATGCGGCCCGTGACGGGTTTGCTGAGAACGGTGTATACCCCACCCAGGTTGACCGACGCCAGAACGAGAAGATCCCCGAGCAGCTCGCCTCCCGCCGTGAGCTCCTTCCAGACCGATGCCGGGTCTTTCCCCGCGAAGAGAAGCAGGAACGTTCCGGCAAGGGAAACGGCCAGCGCGAGCGAGGTGCGCGCCCGGAGCGTCTCGGCGAGCACGAGGCGCGCGAGAAGCACCAGAGCGATCGGCTCGAGGGTGATCTCGATCGCCGCCTTCGTGGCCGTCGTACGCTGAAGCCCCCAGAAGTTGAGCAGGAAGGCGAGGCTGATGCCGAGCGCCCCGACCAGGGCGACGCCGATCCAGTCCCGGCGGCTGATGCGCGGCGCGGGCCGCGGAACGAGCAGCATCAGGACGACCCCGCCGATCAGAAACCGGGTCATCGCCAGGGTCGCGGGGGGCATGAACTGGAGGGCCCATTTGATGACCGCATACGAGCCGCCCCACACGAAATTCATGGCGAGGAGGAGCAGGATTCCCGTGCGGCGCGTCATCTCATGCCTGGATGGCAGGGCGTTCCCCGACCGCATCCTCCGATGCCTCTTCGGTCAGCTTGAGGAACACCGACTCGAGATCCGTCTGATCCGAGCCGGACTGGGTGCGCAGCGCCTCCATCGTGCCGAGAGCGATGACGCTGCCCCGGTTGATGATGCCGATGCGCGAGCAGAGATCCTGCGCGACGGACAGGGTATGGGTCGTCAGGAAGATCGTTTTGCCCTGCGCCACCATTTCCCGGAACACGTCTTTGACCAGCTTGACGCTCTTGGGATCGAGGCCGACCATCGGCTCGTCGACCACGATGATGTCCGGGTCATGCAGGAACGCGGCGCACATGGCCGTTTTCTGCTTCATGCCGTGCGAAAAGCTTTCGATCAGCTCGTTCCGCCATTCCCAGAGGAAGAAGCGCTTCAGCAGCTCCTCGCCCCGCCGCTTCCAGTCGTCGCCCGGCAGCGTGTACAAGCCCGCCACGAAGCCGAAATACTCGAGCGGGGTCAGCTTCTCGTAGAGGTAGGGCCGGTCGGGGATATATCCCAGGCGGCGCTTGGCGGCGTCGGGATCCTTCGAAATGTCGTGACCGGAAATGCGCACGGTGCCGCACGAGGCCATGATGATTCCGGTGATGATGCGGATCATCGTCGTCTTGCCGGCGCCGTTCGGGCCGAGGAAGCCGAAAAACTCGCCCGGCTGGATGTCGAGCGTCGTCGGCTTGAGGGCCTCGAAATGGCCGTAATGCTTGCCGATGCCGGCAAGCGAGATTGCGGGTTCAGTCTGGTTCATACCGCTCGATTGTATCACGCGCCTGGATCAGGGGCGCGATGGTCCAGACGATGCTGCACATCGTCAGGAGGACGAAGGAGAGGACGATCAGGATCCGGCTTCCATGGCCCGTGATGGGATAATAACGATAAAAATACAACCGGAACATCGGGTAGGCTTCGAGCAGCAGGATGTTCAGCACGTAGACGGCGCAGCTGATCATGAAGACGAAGCCCCCGAACGAACCCGAGATCTTCAGCGGGTTGTCCGCGTCGAACCGCGCGTAGATCGTCCCGAGCCCGATGGCCAGCCCCGTGATCACGACGGACATCAGGGTGACGTTGAGGAAACTGATCCAGAAGAGATACGAGCTGGTGACGGAAAATATACTATTTGATATCCCACACATCATGAGGCCGAGAAGCAGCATCGGCACGAGGTAGAGGATGAACTTCACCTGGAGCAGCCGGCTGGCCGGCACGGGGGAGGATTTGACGGCCCAGAAGGCCCGCCCCTCCATGCTGATCGAGGGGTAGACGAACCGCATCGCGATCGCGGCCAGGATGAAGCCGATGAACGGCCCGTTGAAATACACCATCGTGTCGTTGATCTCTCCCGAATACAGCGAGGGCAGCTCTTTCAGGGGGAGGATCGTCAGATTGTAGCCGTACACGAACAGGATCGCCGCCATCATGAAGATCTGGGAAAACACCGCCGGGTCGCGGAAGAACACCGTGATCTCCTTCTCGGCGATGACGCGGAACTCGGGCGAGGCGAGCCGGAACGGCCGAATCAGCAGCCGCCGGAGCCATTCGAGGCCGAGAACCTGGTTCTCGACGGCTTCGAGCGAGGCCTGCCAGCTGCGCCGGTAGTGGCCCCGCGCGAGCAGGTGGAGGATGACGAAGCCGGCGCCGAGAAATCCGAGCAGCGGCAGCAGTTTCCCAAGACTGAGCAGCGGGTCGCCGTGGAACAGGGTCTGCGTTGCCGAGGTGACCCAGGCACTGGGCCCGATCTTCGTCATCGGGTTCTGCAGGTTGAGGATGTAGTTCGAGACGCTGCCGAAGTAGCTCGGATTCAGCAGCTTCTCGGGCTCCATGTACCGGAAGAAAAACACCATGCTCGCCAGAACGAGCACCGAGAGAAACTGGAACACCTTCCGCATCTGACGGATCGGGAACAGGGTCGCCAGGGAAAGGGCGAGCAGGGCGCCGAACAGGTTCGGAGTCAGCAGATACAGCGCGATATAGAGCGGGTAGATCAGATACGCCCAGGTCGGCGCGTCAGCCGCCGTCGCGAATGCCAGGAAGACGGGCAGGAAGAACGCCGCCGCCATCCAACTGCTTTCGACGACCATCTGCACGAACCGCGACCAGAAGATGCGGGCCGCCGACACCGGCGAGGCCATCAGGAGCCGGATCTCGTCGTCGAGGTAAAAGGCCGAAAACGAGGCGATCACGCTGCTGAACACGATCATGATGAACAGCGCGAGGTAGAGCATCTCCAGCAGCTTCGAGACGAGCAGACCGCCGATCATCGGCCCGACGACGGCACCGAGCATCGGGGCGCGCCCGACATACTCGAGGAATCTGTAAAGGGCATAGTATACAATGAAGGCCGTGAGCAGCCCGCCCGACGTCACCAGCGCGAGAAACTTCGGACTGCGTTTTTCGACGCTGCGAACGAGCGCCCGCCAGTTCGGGTAGAGCAGGGAAGAGGCCGTCATGCGCGTCGGCTCACCAGGGCAGGGGGTCCCAGTCGGGGCCGGGGACGGACTTCGGGGTGAACCGCAGCTCACTGTCAGTGCCGGCGGCTTCCAGAAGACCGAGCCGAAGGCCCCGCGCCGCCGGATCGTCGGCGGCATCCGTCAGGTTCTGGGCTGCCGCGTGCAGCTTCCGGAGCGCCTCCGGGCGAAATGTGGCGGGCAGACAGGTGCGGCCGATCACGGCCGTGCGGGCCTGCCACTGAAGTCGGGCTGTGATCTCGCGCAGGGCCCGGGCATGATCGAAGGCCATCTCGGGCGGCCGGAACAGCGGATACCAGCCGGCTTCGGCCGCGTCGTCCGAACCCCGCGGGGCGAGGCCGGCTCCCGAAACGAGGGTGCCGTAGACGAGGGTGATGCAGCGGGCGCGAGGGTCGCGACCGGGCTCTCCGCAGGCGAACAGCGGCGCGAGCGGAAGCCCGGTCAACCCGGTTTCCTCGGCCAGTTCGCGCGCGGCACCGGCCAGGGGGGGCTCGTTCATTTCGAGAAACCCGCCGGGCAGGGCCATGCAACCCTCGAACGGCGGGTGGCCGCGGCGGATCAGAAGAATCTCGAGACCGTTTTCCCCGGTGCGGAGAACGGCCGCATCGACCGTCACGGTCGGGCGGGGATACTCATACGTATAGGGCATCGGGCTCAGAGCTCCACCAGGCAGAGAAAGCCGTCGATGCCGCGCTGGTCGAACAGGCCGGCGAGCCGCTCCTGACCGAAACGCAGCGTGGGGACGGTCCGGATCCGCTCGTGACCCCACAGAAGCATCTCGTCCTCGGCCTTGCGGAGGGTTTCGGGCATCACGATCGCATGCGCGAGAGGCTTGGGGTCGATGCCGTTCGTCTGCAGGTGCTCGACCAGGGTGTGCGGGTTTGAAATGTCGATCTGGTCGCGAAAACAGGCGCGAAAAACACCGGAAACATACTCGGGAAGCGCGCTTCCCTGATACATCGCGAGCCCGCGCCGGGCAACGGTCGAGGTGGCCTTCGGATGCGGCCGCGCAATCGTGAATCCGAGCTGCTGTCCCAGCTTTTTCAGACCTTCCCACCGCTCGTCGCTCCAGATGGCCCTGCCGAGCAGGCGGGGGTTGCCGGGCGGATTCGGCCCGATGGCGACCAGGTCGAGCTCGAATGGTCGCGTGTTGCGGGTTTTCTGCAGCAACTCCCAGCCGATGTAGGAATACGGGCAGGTGAAGTCGAAGTAGAACGTCAGCTTTTCAGGCGCCACCGGCGCTTTCCTCCAGTCGGAAACGGGAATGGGGGATGCAGAACCGGGGGCATTCTACCACAGATTGGCCGTGCCGTCAGTCGGCTGCGGCTTCGAGGCTCGACAACAGTTCGCTTTCTTCCGCCGTCGCTTCCCGGTGGAGCTGACGGAACCGCAACAGGCCAGCGAGCCCGGCCGAAACCTCGTTCGCCTCGCTCGGGCCACCTGCGAAAAAGGGCTCGAGCTCGGCGACGGTTCCCTCATCGATCCGCTGCCGGAACGAATTGAGCAGCAGGTCTCCCACGGCTTCCCGGCGGCTGGCCGCGACTTCCGGATCGAGCAGCGGCGCGGTCTCCTCGAGGCGCGTCGCGATGTGGTGGAGATCCCGGGCCGTCTGATTGCTGGAAAACACCACGCTCGTGCCGTCGGTGGACGACTCGACGGTGCCGTCATGATCGGTGCGGTAGATCTTCACGTCGCGACTGGCGAACCGCTTCACGACGTCCGGTGAAGGGTGCCGGTACGAGTTGCTGATGCCGACCGGAATGGCCGCATACGCCGGCTTGACGGCGTCGATGAACGCCTCGCTCGAGGAGGTCTTGCTGCCGTGGTGGCCGACCTTCAGGACGGTGCACGGGAAGCAGCTCGGCTTGTCGGCGAGCATTTCGCGCTCGTTGAAGGCCGTCGCATCGCCGGTGAACAGGTAGCTGACCTTGCCGGTGGTGACCTTGAACACCAGCGACGTGTCGTTTGCCGTCAGGGCCGGCTGGCCGGGCGCCGGGGCGGGGTGGAGATGATCGGCGTGCAGGAGGTCGACGTGGATCTGGGAGCCCCAGTTGAACGCATCCGTCATCCGGGCTTTCCGCAGGGGGATGTTCTTCTCGCGGGCGAGGCTGAAAAGGCGCTTGTAAAGGACGTCATCACCTTTGGTCGTCTCGGGGTCGCCGGGAACGGCGATGGTGGCACTGGTGGAGTAGATGAATTCGCCGATCGGAACGGCCTGGGCCAGGGTGAGGAAACCCCCGAAATGGTCGCGATGCGCGTGCGTGATGACGGCGGTGTCGATCTTTTTGATGCCTTCCTTTTCCAGGAAGGGAAGGATGATGTCCTCGGCGGCGTGGTCGTTGTCGTTGCCGGCATCGATGAGCACGACTTTTTCTTTCGACCGGATCAGGATCGCATCGCCCTGGCCGACATCGAGAAACGTCACGCGCAGCAGCGGACCGTCTTTGTGGTGCCCGGCGGCAAACGTGAAATCAGGGAGGAAAAGGCTGAAAACGAGGATCAGAAGCGTGAAAAAGCGCGTCGACCGTGCGTTCATCCGTGCTACTCCATACTCGATTGTCTGCGGCAATCCGGCCACCCCGGGACCCTGCCCCCATCGGGGCATCGATACTCGTTACGTCTCCCGGCCGGACAGGAAATACATGCTGCGAAATGTGCCTTGGCTTCACGCGTTCCATCGAACGACGTCGAATCCACGATCAAGGATACCAGCCCCCGCATCGGGTGTCAAAACATGGATGTCGAGGGCCACCCAACTCACCATTTCGAGCGCTGGCAGGCGAATTCGAGAAGCTTCGGGGGAACGGGCCGGCGCGCAGTCGGAATCTTCGCCTGGTTCGCGAGCGCCCCGGCGGCGTTCCAGACGACGTTCCCGTCCTCATCGGATTTCATGCACCGGATCAGGCCGGTCAGGGCTCCGGATACATCGGTGCGCATGTAGGCCAGCACTTTCAGCCGGTGCGCCGCGAAACGCCGCACCGCGACGGACTCGTTCCGTAACAGCCGGGAAAGCGATTTCACGAGCTGGTCTTTGGGAACCCCCCGCTCCGCGAGGTGTTCGACGGCCGTCGGCACGAGGGAATCGTCACCCCAGCCGAGTTCCGTAATGGCCGAGACGAGGGCAGACGCCAGCCGCACGGGCCCGGCCGCGTCCAAAAGGGGCCTCAGAAATCGGCTCTCCCGGTCGGTCAGCCGGTGAAGGTCCTCCCGGTCACCGATGTTCCCGGCTCCCGGCGGCATGTAGTTGTAGCTATATAACGCGCCGCATTCTGGACAGCGGCGGAACCATGTTCCCAAAACCGTCAGCCGTTTCACCTCGGCCGGCAGCTCCTCATCGCGATCCAGGTAGGCCACCACATCCGCCGGCAGCTCCCGGCAGATGGAACAGCCGCATGCCGCGGTGGTTTCCATGCATCTCATCTCCATTACGAACAGGGTGAATCCATTGTACATGATGCGGAAGAAATCCGCGAAATCCTCCCGCCAAATTGCCCCGTGCTGCCGTAGGGGCGGGTCTCTGACCCGCCCGCCCTCCGCCCCAACCCGCCAGGGCAGTGTCGCACTCTCTCTCGAAACAAGATAGACTGCCCGCATGACACGAGCATCGCGACCCCAGACCTCCGTCGGTGACCTGCTGGATCGGACGCAGGATGACGAGGCCCTCGACGAGTTGGTGAAGATCAAGGCCGCCGCGGCAACATCCGCTGCGGCGCGGCTTCGGAAGCTGAAGCCGGGCCTGTCGGTGGAAGCGGGCTGGCTGTGCCGTGTGGTGAGCCGCGTTGCGGAAGACCCGTTCAAGATACTGTTGCCTTTATTACCTGGGATCGATTATCCCAAGGATCGTACGTTTTCCATTGCCGCTCATGGCTGGGCCCGGCCGAAAGATAGGCGGCGGATTCTCGAGATGCTGAAGGAACTCGTTCCGGCGGCATTCACGGCATCCGACGACTTCGAACTGCCCGACTCGATCGGCCAGTATGCCGGCGCGACAGGTCTGGCCATTCTGCTCGAGGCGCTTGCCCGGCTCGAGCCGGCTTCCGTCCGTGAGCCCGCCAGGGCGCTGTTCGCGGCTGCGCAAAAGCTGTTGCCCAGGCCGTCGAAGAAGCCGTCGTTTGCCTCGCAGAGCCGGAAGGTCGATCTCCTGCCACTGATCGCAGCCTCGGCTGCTGCCCTCCTGGTTTCGGCCGCGGCTGCGACGGCCAGGGAGCGGGAGGCGTGGGAGTCGGCCTGCGTGCGCGCGGCGCTCGACCCGGCCATGGATCCGGACTCCTGTTCCTTCGGACCGCCCCTGGCGTTCCTCTTTGTCGGGGCTCCCGATCTGGCGGGCAGGCTGATCGCGCAGCTCATGAACGAGGCAGACGAACCTGACAGAATTCTGAGACAGATCGGAGCCACGCTGAGAGAGGCCCGAAGGATGGGATTCCCTCTGCCTGTCGCGATGCCGACGCCCGGCGAAGGCGAGACGGCGCAGAAGCTCGAAGCCATGGTCGGGCAGGCGGCGGAATGGGGCGTGTTCGCCGATATTCCGGCCTGGGCGGCGATGGAGATCCGGCGGAGCCTGAATCCGGAAACGGTCGTACCGGATGCGCTGTGCCTGTTCCGGGATGCCATGATCGGGACGTCGCTGATCCGGGACGCCCTGGACCAGCTCGATGATCTCGTGAAGCCGGCGACCTTCCCTGCCATCGCCGTCGAAACGATGTTCGCCTACCGTACGAGCGAATCCCACTTCGCCTCGGTGCGCGAAGCGGCCGAACGACGAGTGAACGAACGGTTGAAACGAGCCGGCATGAAGCCGTTCAAGGGGTTCGCCTGGTGCGCTCCCCCGGGAAAACGGCGCACGGTTCACGAACTCGACACCCTCGAGGCGCTCGAAGAAGCGCTTCGCTCGGTATATGAGGCGATACACGAGGCGGCCCAGCAGCCCGGCACCGCCCCTTCGGGAAAAACCGCCCTGGTGACGTTCCTCCGAAGCGTGTTTCCCCACACCTTGTGCCGCCACGCGATCTATCGCAATCTGGTTTGTGAGATGGCCCGTCTGCCTGAAGAGCGCTATCCCGACCTGCTCGCCCTCCTGCCCGAGCCCGAGATGGAGCGGGATGCAGGGATGATCCGGATGATCGCGAAGTGGAGTGACCTGGAGGCGCCGGAGCCGTTCAATGCACTTCTCGTCTGCTTTCTCGACCATCGGCTCGTGTTGAGCGACATGGGGCTGCTCGAGAAGATCGTCACGTGCCTCGCCCGCGCCCCCAAAGATTCCTTCCTGGAGCCGCTGAAATCCCTGAAACAGCATCTTGAAGAGGATGTGCCAACGGATACACCAAACCGGTACGGCGCATTGCAGGCCGTCGACGAGCTTCTTCTCTCTCTCGGAAACGCCGATTCCGTCGCCGACGTTCCGCGAAAAGTCTCTGTCGGTGCGCTCGTCACGACCGAAGAGAAGATGACCATGCTGCGGCTCGCCGCCACCGGCAAGATCGAGTTGGACCAGAAGCTTTTCGAGAAGCTGTTTTCCGAGGCGATCGAATCGGAGCACCTGACCTGGACGGGCTGGACGGCCGCGATCACCGGAAGGCAGGTTCGGGAGTATATCCTGAAGATTCTTCGCGACAGAAGTTCGCCGCATCCCAAGGTTGTATCGGTTGCGAAATACTGTTTCTGGGCCAGGAAAGACGGGATCCCCGCCCTTGCCTTGATCCCGATTCTCGAACGGCTCGGCCCGGCCGTCGAGGCGGCCCGGAACAGCCCCGGCGAGACATGGGAAGACCGGAACTGGGGCGGCTACACGACGAGCGGCGCCGAAGACCTCGCCGACGCCCTCTCGCTCGCCGTGAAGGGATTCCTCGAGGCCGATTGCAGGGCCGTGGGCTGGACCGACCTCGTTACAGAACTTTCACGAGCCGCCACGGGCGATCTCCGGAAGATCCCGACCGGAGAGTCCGCGAGCTGCGGCTTCACCTTCTCGGTCTTGAACTTCCTGACCCGCCTCGCATCGAAGCTCGCCCGCCTGAACGACCCCGCGCTGACCCGGGCCATGGAGGCATTGAGAAACATGTATTCAGGGAAAGATAAAACCCCGAAATCGACATAATGATAGTAGCAAATATAAGAAAATTCGGCTTTCGGAGACTTGCGCTTGACGGACATGAACGTTCTCATGCTTTATAAGCTGAATGGTATCTGGGGAGGACCGCATGCTGAAGATTCATTTCGGTGACCATGTTCTGACCGTTGAACCGACGATCACGATAAACGAACTGACGGAGATGGTCAGAAAGACCCTTGGTTTCCACTCCGGCCATACCCGGCTCGAGATCGAAGGCACCGACCTCGCCGCCGCCGCCATCCTCACCGAGTATCTCCGGGACCCGGCGGTCACAGATATTTACATATCCGTATACAACGCCCCCTCCCACTGCTGCCACGGCTCCCCCTACGACCCCGAATCCGGCAGCTACCTGTGCGGAAAGTGCTGATCAGGGGCTTCCGAACCCCGCCCCGACGCTGAGCCTTTTTGATGTTGATCCGGTGGCTCTGACGACCACCATCTTCCTGCCGATGAACTCAACGACGCAGTCGAACAGGTATCGCCTCGTCGGACCGCGCAAAAATTATGGCTCACATTGCATCATACTACAAAATAGAAGTGAGTATATTGCAGTATGATGCAAAATACGATGATTGCGGTCTGATTACCGCCAGGACGTGTGCATCCGTGAGACCACGTCCAGAAAAAAGCCCGTGCTCCAGGTCTCCAGGCTCTTCTGTTCGCGGGCAGGAATGAACCGGGCGACATCGTCTCGGGTGGTTACCCAGTCGATCGATTGGATCTTTCGAGCCAGTTCATCGAGAACCCAGGCGGTGTCGATTTTCAACCTCTGGCCCTTCCATGGGCCGGTCTGATTCAGGGCGGCGGCCAGAAGGGGCAGGTTGGGCTTCACGCGCCGGTCGGCATACCAGTGCAGGTCATACCAATCCCGGCCTTTGACATAAGCGCGGCACAAAAGCGCATGGAGTTTTCCCGCGAAACCCGACGGCTCGTCGAGGGTGGTGACCGCCGCGGGACCGGGAAACGTCAGATACCTGGATTCGAAGTCCCCGCCTGCGGGGGGATTGGTGTCGATCTCCACTTTGACCGCGATTTTCCGGCGTGGATGAGCCGAAAAGGGAAGCGACGCCCGGAGAATGGTGCCGAGAGAGTCGGTTTTCAGGAACGCCGCCTGAACTGCCCCTGTTTCCCGGGCCCGGTCCTTTGCCTCGAGTTCGACGCCATAGGCCGCACACTCGTCACGAATCACCTGGAGGTGCCTGGCCCAGGAGAAACCCCGGTCCGGTGCTTTCAGCACGAAATCGAGATCTTCCGAAAAGCGGGGTAGGCCGAACAGAATTCGCAGACATGTTCCGCCGTGAAAGGCCGCATCGGAAAAAAAGCCCGATCTGGCCAGCCCGAACAGGATGAACTGCTGCACGATTTCGGTCAGGGCAATATCCTGCTCGAGGGCTGATTCGGGATGATAATCGCGAAGCTTTTGCTCGATCAGGTGCATCGGTTCTGCTCCTTCGGCGGAGAATTCGTGTGTTGGGGGAAATGGGCGAGCAGGCGGCTCAGTCCATCGAGGAATTGCCGGACGCGAGTGTTACGATACGTGGCCAGGACTTCCCCCATCTCTTCGGGGGTGGTGGCTGCCGCCAACTCGTCGAGTTCGATGCGCCATGATTGCGAGAGGAACTTCTCGATGTCTGTGCGCTTCGACACGTCTTTCCTTGTGTAGAGCAGGTCGGCGATGGCTCGTGCGGGGGAGGCGACAGGGGCGAGAACGGGCCCGCCGTCGTGTTCGAAGGCCTCGAGTCGGACCCCGGCCATCAGCATTCGAGTCGGCACGCTTCTGAATTCGAAACGGCCCATAGGTGTGTCGAAGGTTCTCGATCGGCGAGAGGTTGCGGCGGCAATCGTGTGGACCAGCTCGGGAATGAGCCCGTGAAACCGGAGGGCTGTTTCGAAACTGACGTAGCTGGGCCCGTAGACCAGAGGCGGAAGCGCCAGCGGATCGATGGGAGTGCGGCACGCCGGCGAGGTCAGCACGTATAACCCGCGCCGCAGGCTGATCACCTCCCCGGCCTGGGTCGCCCGATACAGAAGATTCCGGCGCCCGGCGGCCGTCGCCGTGGGAAAACAGGTGCTGATAACCGACTCGTCGAACAAACCGCCCGGCGGGTGTAGATTCCACAAAGCTTCGGTTAACGTTTGCATATTTATGTAAGATAATCTCGATTATCGAGATTATCTTACAAGAAATATCCCTGTTATGCAATCAATCGAAATCGGAGGGCGTGCTTCGTTTCTTGAAGCCCCCGGGTGTGTATCGTTGCGTCGCACCTGCTGCGACATCTGGCGCCGCGGATTACGGAGAATCGCTTCAGAACGCGAAATACGTTCTGGAATAGAGCTTGCTGAGTTAGATGTTGCGGGATCCAGGGACTCGGGGAAACACCCCCCCTCCGGAGGTGGGCGAAATCGTGTTCAGGGAACTTCCTTTCAGGCTGGCCAGGGCGGTGTTCTTCAGCTTCGCACTCATTCTCGCCATGGCGATCTACTGCCTGTCGTTTGGATTTCTTACGTTCGAAACCCATCTGGCCGTCGGAGTCGCGACCATTCCGATATTCACGTATTTCTCCTGGAAAAACCTGGAAAATCAGGTGTTCCCGCATGCGAGGGGGCTTGAGGGGTGGGTGGCGGTCGTGTACTGGATCGCCAAAAATTCCGTCATGATCCTCATCGGCTGGCCGCTGGTCTGGACGGCCCTCATCCTGTCGCCCGAGATCAGCTATTTCCTGAGCATCCCTCACAACAGGAGAATCTGGCTTTGCGTCCTCTTCCTAGGCATTCTCTTCATGGGAGCGCAGCCTTGATTTTCTCGATCTCCGCGATCGACATATCCGTCATTTTGGCTATCAGAGAAATGTCGAACCCCTCAGCCAGCATCTTCCTGGCAACATCCAAGCGTTCCTCTTCTCGGCCCTCTTCTCGACCCTTTTCTCGGCCTTTTTCGAGGCCTCGCTTTTCGGCGGCGTTGAGTTCGGTGATCCTGGTGCGTTCTTCTTTGTCGCGCTGTTCGAGAATGGCGCGCATTCGTTCGTCGGCATTCACGTGTTCCAGCTCCTCGAGAACTCTGACGAAGATCTCGTCGGTTCGTAGTTCGTCCGGCAGAGACTTTGCATTCTCATACATCTCTGCGAACCTGATCATATGTAACCATTTTTCCAGGCGTGTTTGCAAGCCCCGGGGCTTGGTCTTGAACTTCGGAAGCTCGATGAAATGCAGTTCCATCAGATCCGGAAGAACCAGTCCGGTCGCTTGTTCCTGAAACTGAAATGCCGACTGAAACTGATCGAAGCCGTCGAACATCACGTAATCGAGAATCGCGATTCCGTAGGACGGATTGAGCTTTTCGAAACTCTCTCCTTCGAGCAGCTGGCCCGTGTAGAGCAACGCGAGATAGTAGGCCATTCTCTTTGCGAAGCTGGGCAGTTCCCTGACCTGCATCTCAATCGTGAATCTGCGGCCGGCCAGGTCGGTGGCCTTCACGTCGACGATCGTGAACTTGTCGTCATGAAACTCCTTGAGATTCAGCGGGCTGAGCAGGGTCAGATCCGCGATGCACCGATCGCCGGTGAAGTGGAGCAGGGCATCGATCAGCTTCGCCAGGATCTCTTCGTTGCCCTCCTTGCCGAAAACCAGCTTGAAAACGAAGTCGTTTCGCAACGGATATCGCTTGTGGTCTCCCATCCCAGGCTCCTTCGAAGGATGATTCGAAACGGAAAAAATCGCTTCATCCATACATCCGCCGAACCCTGGCACCTGGGAAAAAATTCTGGGACACCCACACGGCTGTTCCCGGGATCACGCTCACAACCGCTGAATCAATACTCCCATTGTTCGTGGCGGATGGGGAGATGGTTCAGTTGGTCGCGATGGAATTTCCATTTTGGCATGAATCGGTCCAGCAGAGCTGTGAAGCGCTTGTTGTGGGTCGGTTCGAGAAGGTGGGCCATCTCGTGAACCACGAGGTATTCGAGGCATTCGGGCGGCTTCTTCGCCAGTTCTGTATTTATGCGAATACTATGAAGCCGGGGGTTGCAACTGCCCCATTTCGTTTTCATGTGCTGCACGTACAACCGGCTGACGGTCACCCCGAGGCGGGGCGCCCAGGTGGCGATCAACGGTTGGGCCGCGGCCCGCACCTGTTCGCGATACCACTCCTCAAGAAGTTCCTGCTTCTTTTCCTCGCTCGTGCCGGGGCGAATCCGTAAAAGAATGGTCCTGGGTCGCCGTTCAATTTTCGCGGCGGCATCGAGTTCGACGACCTGGAGCAGGTAGCGCTTTCCCCAGAGGAAATGGCTTTCGCGATCGAGGTGCTCGCGCCGTGTCTCGCGCTCCTGCTCCAGAAACTTCTTCCGCTGCCGTTTGATCCAGTCGAGACGGGAAACGGCAAACACCCGCAGCGTGTCGAGGCTCATGCGGGCCGGCGCCGAGATGCGGACGTTCCCGTCTGGCGGCAGGACGCTGAGATGGATGTTCCTGATGTTCTTCAGGATGACCTCCACGTTGATCTCGCCCAGCTTCAGCGTGGCGCTTCCCATCAGTATTCCTTCTGCGCCTTCACGATGAGGAAGATCCGCTCCACCTCGGCCTGATCGTGCAGGATCTCGAACAGCGCCCGTTTGATGACCATCTCGCGCGGCTGGACACCCCGCCAGCCGTCCGGCTTCACCCGCCGGATCGTTTCATCGAGGGTCTGGGCGAGACTCAGCGCGGGGTCTCCGGCAACCTGCCATTCATCGGCTTTTTCGGCGGCGACATGCCTGGGTGTCGCCGGCGGGTTGGCGGGTTTCAGGTTGTTATATAACGCACGCAACGCCTGGCTCTTCTTCAGCGCGTCGGGAATATCCTCGTCCTGGCCGCTTTCGACGTTCTTCACCAGTTCGGCGATGCGTTTCAGATACTCCTCATACTCGATCGCCCGGGCCTTGCGCGCGGCGATGATCTCTTCGAGCAGCACCGACATCTTCTCGAAAAACACCGGATCGTTCAGGTGGTCTTTCACGATCTTCCGGCGCACATTGTTCTCGATCGTCTCCGCGATGGCGTTCTTGTCGTTCTTCATCGCGCCGAGCTGTTTCGAAATGGCCTCGGAGATTCCCGTCTTCACGATCAGTTCGAGCAGGGAAAGATCGTCGAACGGAGAGATCTTCCGGGGCTCTTCGGCTTCGATGTACGTATCGATGAGATGCCGCATGTCCGCTTCGTACGGCTTGAGATCGAGGAACTCGCCGCTGGCTTTGCGGATGATCTCGCGCAGCTTCAGATACTCGTCGACCTGTTGCCTGATCCGCTTGATCCGCGCCTCGTCATATCCGGCCGCCTCCATCTCGTCCGAGATGGCCGCATACGCCCGGATCAGGGCGACCGTCGCCTTGTACAGGGCCGACCGTTGCGGCTCCCGCTCTTCGAGGTCCGTCGGGATCTCGGTATTGCCGCAGAAATACCGGATATGCTCCAGCTCCCCCTTGGGCTCTTCGACGGGCTCACAGAGCAGGGCCAGGGCTTCCAGGGCGTTGTCGAGCCGTTCCCGGCCGGTTTTCAGGCGGTCTTTGAGGAAGATCTCGGGGTCGGCGCCAGGGGCGGTGTGATCGAGTTCGGACGTGTAGACCGCGATCGCGTTCTCGACCTTCCTGAACAGGTCCTTGTAATCGACGATGTAGCCGAAATCCTTGTCGTCCCCGTCGAGGCGGTTCGTGCGGCAGATCGCCTGGAACAGCCCGTGGTCCTGCATCGATTTGTCGATGTAGAGATACGTGCAGGGCGGCGCGTCGAAGCCCGTCAGCAGCTTGTCCACGACCACGAGCAGCTTCATGTTCGCCGGCTCTTTCGTGAAGGCGGCCTTGGCTTTGTCCTCGTAGGTCTCGGTTTTCGACTTGCCGGGCCAGGCCTCGACGTCTTTCAGGAGCTCCGAGTAGACGTTGTAGATGAACTGCTTGTCCGTCTCGGTGTTGGCGCCGATCTCTTCGGTCGTGACATCCTGCGCCTGCGGGTTGTACGAGGTCACGATCGCGCACCGCCCCTTGAACGGGGTTTTCTGGAACAGCGTGAAATACTTGCAGGCCTCGTAGATGCTCGACGCCACCAGGATGGCATTTCCACGTTCGCTGCTGAGCCGGGGCTTGACGCCGAAGTCGAAGACGATGTCGCTGACGACGCGGTCCATGCGCGATTTCGAACTGAGAACCGTCTGCATCGTCCCCCAGGTTTTCTTCAGCTCGTCCTTCTGCCAGGCGTTCAACCCCTTGGTCTTGGCTTCGAACCAGACGTCGATCTTCTCCTGCGAGCCGAGCCGCTGGTCGATGTCGCGGGCTTCGTAGATCAGGTCGAGCACGACCTCGTCTTCGACCGCCTCGTCGAATTTATAGGTGTGAATATACCCGCCGAAGACTTCGAGGCTGTTCGCCCGGTCTTTTTTCAACAGGGGGGTACCGGTGAAGCCGATGAAAACGGCCTCGGACAGCAGCGCCTTCATGACGCGGTGCAGCTTGCCGCTCTGGGTGCGGTGGCACTCGTCGACGAAAACGAAAATCTCCCCGACGGCAGGGGTCGGCTGGGCTTCGAGCTCCCTGACGAACTGCTCGAACTGATCGACGCCTTTCCGGCCGAATTTATGGATGAGGGAACACAGCAGCCGGGGCTTGGGCTGGCCGAGCTGGGTCATCAGATCGCGCCCGCTTTCCGTGCGCCTGATGCGTTCTCCGGTCCCCTGGAAGACCTGCTCGATCTGCTTGTCCAGCTCGTCGCGGTCGGTGATGATGACGACCCGGGCATGGGGATCGTTCTCCAGGATCCACTTCGCCAGCAGCACCATGACGATGCTCTTGCCGCTGCCCTGGGTGTGCCAGATGATGCCGCCCTTGCGCGCCTGGACGTGCTTCTGGGCCGCCTTGAGCGCGAAATACTGGTGGACGCGCGGCAGTTTTTTCACGCCGCCGTCGAACAGGACGAAATCGTGGATCAGCTCGATCAGCCGCTCCCTGGCGCAGATCTTGAGGAGATACTTGTCCAGTTTGAAACGTGAGTTGTCCTGCTCGTCTTCTTTCCATTTCAGGAAGTATTTTTCCTGGGTGCGGATTGTGCCGTATCGCAGGCCTTCCGAGTCGTTGCCGGCAAAGATGAACTGGACCGTGCTGAAAAACCACTCGTTGAACTCGGGCTTCTGGTTGGAAATGCTCTGCCGGATCCCGTCGCCGATCGTGACGCGGCTGTTCTTGAGTTCGAGCACGCCGATCGCGATCCCGTTGATATACAGCACGAGATCCGGCCTGCGTTCGTGGTTCCCGAGCAGGGTGACTTCCTCCGCGATGGCGAAATCGTTTTTCCCGGGATCCTGCCAGTCGATGAGATGCACGCTCTCCGTGACCGCGCCCGCCTCTGTCTTGACCGGCACGCCATACCGGAGAAGGCTGTACACGACCTTGTTGTTCTCGTAGAGCCCCCGGCTGTGATTGTGCGCTTCCGTCCGGAGTTTGTGGATGGCGACGCCGATCTGGGCCTGGGAATACCCGCTCTTCGTCAGGTGGTCCGTGAGCAGGTGCTCCTCGACGTTGCCGTTACCTTCCTGATCCGTCCAGTCGCCGAGATACCGATACCCGAGCTCATCGCGGAACAGCGCGATGACCCGGTTCTGCGTGACCCGTTCGGATTTTCCGAGAGAGTTCACTTCAGCACTTCCCATCTGCCGGCCTTCCTCGGCCCGACATGTCGGATGATACCCGCCGCACGAAGCTTGCCCAGCAGATATCGTATGCGCCTTTCGCCAATGCCGAGGCGTTGGTCCAGTTCGCGCCCGGTGATCTCCGGCTGCTCCTTCAACATGCTGATCAGTTTTTCCTGATCGCGTTCCTGGATATTTTCTTGGCCAATTTCTTGGCCAATTTCTTGGCCAATTTCTTGGCCAATGGTTCGGTTCACTTCCGTGGAATTTTTCAGAGAAGCCAGGCGGGCCTGGTCGGCCTGGAACGTCAGCATCAGGCCCGATAGGCTGTAATCGAACAAGGGGGGCTTGATGCCGTGTTCACGGCATTCGCGGTTGATCTTTTCGATGCCGCGCCCCCAGGATTCGACATATCCGGCGCGGAAAAACGCATTTGCTAGAAGCGGATTATAGGGATTCGAAGGATGTTTCTGCTGAAGCCGCTCCAGCGTCCAGTTCTCCGGCAGTTGCCCGTAGTTCCACAGCACGATCCTGTCTTCGTAGACGCTGATCTGAATGGGAATCCCGCTGCCGTAATCCTTGTGAACGACGGCATTCAGCATGGCTTCGCGGAGGGCGGGCAGGGGAAACAGGTATTCCTCGACGCGGTGCAGACCTTCATAGCGGATAAAGGCTTTGAGGTATTTGATCGACAGAAGCTCGAGGGCTTTCTCGACTTGCTCGAACAGGTTGCCGTGGATTTCATCCTGGTAGCGCAGGTCGTCATCGGTGACGAAGAACCCGATCTTGATCCATGCACCGGAGACGAACCGTTCGGGTGTGTCGCAGAACAGCAGGGCCGCGGCACGTTTCAGGTGAGAGCCCTCCACGAGTTGCAGGTTTTCGAGAAGCGCGGACGCTTCGTCCTGGAGGATCTGCTCCGACATTCGGCCGCCGCGAGCCGCCCTGTCTCTGAAGAGCCGAAGGGCTGACGGACTGCATTCGTCGACGGTAAATCCCGGGAGCGGCACGGCGTCCCATCGGCGGCCCTGCTTGCGAAGCAGGAACCGGTCGAGAGCGGCGCCTTTGAGCTCCTGCCGGGTACTGCCGCTGCGAAAGTGGTATTCACCCCTGTAGCTGACGGGATAAGGATACGGCTCGGTCACGATCTCCAGGTATTCTTTCCCTGCTTCCCTGCGCAGGTTCACATCGACCATGATCCCTAGAATGTCGCGCACCTTGTTGGGAATTTCTTCCAGCAGGCGGGCAGCGTTCTTGACTCCGGTTACGATGCCGTCGTCATTTCTGCCGATGACCAGGACACCGCCCCCAGCATTGGCAAACCCGCAGATCCATTTCAGATACTCGTCCCGCCAGGATTCTTTCCACTCGACATGCTGATGCTCTTTCATACAAGCCGAATCCTCCCCGTCAGCAACTCCTGCATCATGCCCTGTTTGATCTGACGCGCCTTGGCGAACTTGGTTTCGAGAGCTGCGATCTCAACATCTATATCAGACAGCACCTCTGCGATAGCTATTTGCTCGTTGAGTTCGGGAAATTTTAGTAATATTTTGACTATATTTTTCTTGCTGATCCCAGTCACCTTTGTTCCGGCTGCATAATGCAGAAACTGTTTCTGAATAGATGCTGCCTGAAAACAATAGCGTCTGTATTCATGAGCCAACTCATTCGTCTTGCTCTTGGCAATGATCGTGTGTAATCCGGAAATAAATGGCACTTTATTCTTATTTACCACGACGATATGCTTGCTTGTTCCTGCATCATCTTCAGAGGCGTCAACAAACACGACGTCACCATCATCGAGTAGAGAGTCGCGGGAAACTCGGTTGAGTGGGATATCGAGTTTTGGTATTTCCTGATAATCGGTGGCGGTGTCCACGAATGGCTTTGACGCGCCATGGATATCGCCATAGTGTAGATAGCAATATCCATTAGATGAGAGCTGGTCGCGAGAAGCTGAATAACCGCCAGAGAACGAAAACAAGTCGCCGAATGTTTGAATATCCCATTTTTCACTAAAGCCTGATAGACGCTTCTTGCCGGTGAGGAGTTCCTGCATTGCGCCTTGTTTGATGCGGCGTTTCTTGGCGATGAGCTGCTCCAGCGACTCGATAAGGGCATCCGCATCCGACAACGCCTCCGCAATTGCGCTTTGTTCAGATTTTGTCTTGGGAATGCAGAATAGGTGGTTCGAAATATCTGAAACACTGAGGTTCGGCTGGGCTCCGCCCTTAGCCACTCCAGTCATCGCTTTGATGAATGAGGGCTGTCTGAGCAACATAAAGAGCGTTGAGCCATCAACTGTTGTTGGAATTAGTTTTCCGACACGTTGGTTCAGCAGGCAGAAATTTTCAGTGACGCGGCAAACACGGCCAACATTACCGGTCATGGAAATAAGGATGTCGCTGATTTGAAGACGCTGATGGTTTTGTAGGTCTTTGGGTACGCAAGCGATGGAATTACATTCGTTGGTGGTCATATAGCCGTCTTGGACATTTGCTATGGTGATGACCTTGAAATTGCCGAGAGGTGTGTAGGTATCGCTCTTGAAGGCATAGCCGTTCTTGAGAGACGCGAGTTCACCCAAACGCTTCACCTCCCATTCCTCCGGTATGACGCCAACCTCGCTTTGTTTGTATCCTTTCGGAATGATCATTTTGCCGGTCATCGGGGACCACCCAGTTCTGCTTCAATGTCTTCGACTGTCGGCGAGCTGGATTTGAGGCCTTCGGGGCCGATCGGCTTGGTTGAGGCCGACACTGTCGGGCGAATTTCAGATGTTCCTTTACCGGCCAAAATTCCGGATTTGACTGACACGGGCTCGTGAAATCGGGTTATCTTCGTCATTCCCCGAACCCCATTTGTTTCAGGTGGGCATTCACCTTCGCCTCCAACTCGGCGACGCGGGTGACCATCTGGGGCAGCGGCGTTTCGTAGAGCTCGGCAAGCTCCTTGACCCGCTGTGTCAAAGCTTGGCTGATCCGGTCCATCTCGCCGTGGATGGCGGTGTCGAGCGTCGTGAGCCATTTGTCGTCCACGACCAGCGTCTTCACGTCCGACTCGGTGAGATCCGCATACCTGGCGTAGGCGAGGGCGTCGAGCGCGGCCTCCGCATCCTTCAGCTTCTTCTTCAGCTCGGCTTCTTCGTTCGAGGCCTTCAGCCATTCGCTCAACACGGCGGCTTCGTCGCGGGCCTCCTTGTCGCCCTTGATCTCCTTCAGGCGGGCCGTGACGGAAGCCTTGTTGACCTTTTCCAGCTCCGAGAAGGCGCCTTCTTCACCGCCATGTTCCTCTTCCAGTTCGGTGAGGCGGGCGGCGAGGCTCTCGGCTTCGGCGGTGAGGCCGTCGATGGCGGCCTGCTCCTTCGGGAAATACCGGGCGACGATCAGCGACCTGGGCACGAGGTCGCAGGTCCAGCCCTTGTCCTTTTCCTTGCCCTTCTTGTCTTTCTCGATGATCCTGAAGGGTTTCGCCGTCCAGCCGTCGGCGGAGATCAGGTAACAGTCGTCCTGCATCGTGTTCGCCCAGTAGTCCAATAGATGCTGATACGTATCATACGCGTCGATCAGCGGCTTGTCCCGGTAATGCGCGAGGAGATCCTCGGCGAGCGAGGCGATCAGCTCTTTCGGGTGGAAGCCGCTTTCCAGCTCGCGGAGCCGGGCGGAGGCCTTCTTCCGCCACGAGGCGAAGTGGCCGGTCATCCCCTCGATGAAGGCGACGAACTCGGGGTGCTCGTAGATCGCGGTTTTGAGGGCGGCCTTTTCCGGAACGAGACCGACATAGCCGGGACGGGTATCCCGGAACAGCGATTTCCGAAGGCCCGGGCAGACCTTCCAGTAGTCGTGCAGGGCGTCGATGTCGGCAGCGGGGATTCCGCCTTTCAGGTGCGCCTCGATGTCCTGAAGGTCTTCGGCTTTCTGGCTGTCGATATAGCGAGGGATATTGAGATTGAACTCGTTTTTCCCAATCTCTTCGGTCGGCACCAGACGGGAGAACCGTTCGATTTCGAGCTGCCGGTTGAAGACATCGACGATCTTGTGGATATCCATCGCGCGAAGCCGGTTCTTGTTCCCGTCTTTGAGGAACCCGGCGCTGGCGTCGACCATGAAGATGCCCGTCCGGGAGTGCGCGTGCTCCTTGTCGATGACGATGATGCAGGCGGGGATGCCCGTTCCGTAGAAGAGGTTCGCGGGCAGGCCGATGACGCCCTTGATGTAGCCCTTCCGGATGAGGTTGCGGCGGATCTCGGCCTCGGCATTGCCCCGGAACAGAACGCCGTGCGGCAGGATGCAGGCGCCTTTCCCCGTGCTCTTGAGCGAGCGGACGATATGCAGGAGATACGCGTAATCACCCTGCTTCGCGGGCGGGGTTCCGAACGGCTTGAATCTCTCGTGGGGGTCGTTGAGGGGATCGATGCCCGTGCTCCAGCGTTTGTCGCTGAACGGGGGATTGGCCACGACGTAATCGAAGGTCTTGAGCGCCGCGCCGTCCATGAATTTCGGGTCGGAGAGGGTGTTGCCCTGCACGATGAGGGCGGTGGGGTTGTTGTGCAGGATCATGTTCATGCGGGCCAGGCCCGATGTCGCGGCGTCTTTTTCCTGGCCGTAGAGCGTGACCGCCCCGGCTTCGTCGGCGACTTTCAGCAGCAGGGAGCCGGAGCCGCAGGTCGGATCGTAGACCGTCGTCGAGCTGGTCGTTTTCGCGTCGCGGATGCCGAGGATCTGGGCCATGATGCGGCTGACTTCGGCGGGGGTGTAGAACTGCCCCTTGCTCTTGCCGCTCTCGGTCGCGAAATGCCGCATGAGATACTCGTAGGCGTCGCCCAGGATGTCGTCGCCCTCGGCGCGGTTCTTCGAGAAATCGAGCGCCTTGTTCTCGAAGATGGCGATGAGGTTGGAAAGCCGCTCGACCATCTCCTTGCCGCTGCCGAGCTTGGTGGCGTCGTTGAAGTCGGGCATGTCGGACAGCCTGTTGGCGTTGGCCAGCGGGGCGATGATCTTCTTGTTGATCTGGTCGCCGATGTCGGGCCTGCCCTTGAGCGCGACCATGTCGGCGAAGCCCGCCCCGGGCGGAATCGTGATCGGCGCATACGGCTGGCCGGCATACTTGTCGCTGACGTATTTGATGAACAGCAGCACCAGCACGTAGTCTTTGTACTGGCTGGCATCCATGCCGCCGCGCAACTCATCGCAACTCGACCAGAGAGAGGAATACAACTCCGATTTCTTCAATGCCATGACGGTTCATCGACTCCTGAGCACATCGGCGTGCCGTGCCTTCACGAGAGCGAAAGGGCGGGCGCTTCCCGGGCAGTTTTCACCCCCGAATACTACCACATTCCGGCCACGAACGCGGCCCGACCACGCAGGTTCCGGACGGAATATCCGGTATATTATAAAAAACCGGGACACACACCTGATAAAAAATTACCTTGGCGTGACCCGGGTTTAGCCATTTTTCGTACTCATGCAGCCTGTGCGTGACACCTTTCGCATTTCACGTAGGAGTGCGAGCTGCTGACGGAACTCCATTGGATGGGGAGACTGACTGACAAAATCACCGACATCGGAAAATGAAAAATCCCGGAAACCGTTTCTGGTTCCGGGGTTCGGGAGTGGGCAGTACAGGTTTTGAACCTGTGATCCCCGCCGTGTGAAGGCGATGTTCTTCCAGAAGGTGTTATCGAAGGGACCGACGAGATGAAATCAGGCGGCCTTCTTGCGCTTCGATGCCTCGTCGCGGCCGATGCCCTCGGAAAGAAGGGCGACGACCAGGGTGTTGAGGCTGACGCCCTCGGCCTTCGCGCGCATGGCGAGCTTCTGATGCAGGGACTTGGGAATGCGCTGAACGAACTTCCCGGAGAAGCCGCCGCTTCCGGGTTCGGGAACGGGAAGCTCCATCGATTCGAGCGCCGAGATCGTATCGGCGAGGGCTTCGAGTCCATTGCGAATGGCTTCCTCTCTGGTCTCGCCATCGGAAATGCACTCGGAAAAATCCGGGAAGGAGATCAGGAACCCACCGCCGTCCTCGTCGGGAAGGGCGCTGACTTCAAAAGGATATCTGCTCAGATCGCGCTTTTTCATACGTCACTCCTCCAGAAGGGCGATGAACTTCTTGATGTAGATGGCCTTGATCGGCCGGCGAAACGGGACGGGAAGCGTTCGGCCACCGGACCAGACGAACACGACGTGACTGGTTCCGTTCTGCCGGTAGGTGACGCCGAAGTGGTCGGCTAGTGCCTTGAGCGTATCAATGCTCCAGCCATTCGGGTTGTTCCGCATCTTCTCGAGCGTTTTCTCTCGCGTGCTCATGAGATAATAGTATTACTGGTAGTATCGCCTGTCAAGGGCGAGCGAATGGTGAATACCACGAACCACCGAAAAGTGGACCCTGGTTTGGTGGACGGTTCGGGGCTTTCGTGCTCATGAAGCCTGCGTGTGCCGCCATGTGTATTTCATGGCGGCGTTGGCTGTTGACGGAACTCCGGTGGATAGGTGGGGCTGACCGACCAAGTCGCCGACATCGGAAATAAAAAACCCCGGAAACCGTTTCTGGTTCCGGGGTTTCTGAGTGGGCAGTACAGGATTTGAACCTGTGACCCCCGCCGTGTGAAGGCGATGCTCTTCCACTGAGCCAACTGCCCAAGCAATATGAGGATATCACGAGGCGGAGAAAAATGCAATACCGACAGGAGCGTTCCGGGCTCATCACGATGCGTTCGGATAGGTCAATTGATGAACCGTATGTGTAGGGGCGGTTCGCGAACCGCCCCTACGCGGCAATTGGCGTAACTGCCCGTGGTGTACGCTGCGGGATGGGCTTGCCAACGGAGAGACGGGAATCAGCGGGGCGGGCGGGTGACGGCGATGACGGAGCGGTCGGGGCGCAGCCAGGTGGCGGCGGCGCGCTGCACGTCGGCGGCGGTGACGCGGCGGATCGATTCGGGGTAGGACGTCATGAACCCATACCCGGCGCCGAGAGCCTCGAACCAGGCGTAGAAGTGCGACTGGCGCAGGCAGGCGGCCTGATCGAGGGCGAACTGGCCGGTCACGTATGAGATCGTGCGACCGAGCTCCTCGGCCGTGGGGCCGTTCGCGGTCAGATCGGCGATCTCGTCCTGGACCATCCCGATGACGCGGTCGACGGCCGCCGGGTCCGTTCCGATGACGGCGCAGAGCGGGCCGCCGTCGAGCCGGGTCGGGAACAGCGCGTGCACGGCGTAAGCCAGCGAGGCTTCGTTCCGCACCTTCCGGAACAGGCGCGCCGACATGCCGCCGCCCAGAATCGCGTTCAACACTTTCATGGCGGGGTAGTCCGGGTGGTCGAACCGCGGTCCGAGCCAGCCAAGACACACCATCGCCTGCTGGCGGTCCCGGTGATCCTCGGCCCGTACCGAATCGGCAGGGAAGGGGGGCGTCGAGTCCCCTCCGGCGCTTCCGGTATCGGCGCGCGGCCGGATCTGCCCGAACAAATCGCCCGAGAGTCTCAACGCCTCGTCGGAAGATATATCTCCAACGATAGAAAGAACCATCTCCCCGGGCCGGAGCATGCCGGCATGGAACGCGGCCAGGGCGGCCGGGGTCAGTGCCTGGACCGAGTCGGGCGTGCCGTACGCATACCGGCCATACGGGTGGGTCGCGTACAAACGGGCCTGGAACAGGCGCCAGGTGTTTTCGAACATATCATCATCGACGGCCTTGAGCCGGCCAAGCACCTTCTGCCGCTCGATCTCGAAGGCATCCTCGGGGAAAACCGGCATCTGAACCGTCTCGGACATCAGCGCGAGGGCCTGGGCGAACGTGCGCGCCGGTGCGCTCAGGCTCAGCCGGAGCATGTCCGGGTCCGCCGCCGGGTCCAGTTCGGCCCCAAGACGTTCCAGATCCCATAAGAGCTGCTGGCCGTCGCGTCGCCGCGTGCCTTTGAGCAGCATCTCGGACATCAGATTGCTGGTGCCGCCGGCGCCGGCCGGCTCGTGACGCACTCCCGCCGCCGCCGTCAGCGTCGCACCCGCCAGCCCGATCCCCTGCAGATGCCGGTGGATGACGCGCATCCCGTTGTCCAGCCGCCATGCGGTGAGGCCGGTATCCGGGGCGGCGCCGGCGGCAGCCGGCACCGTCAGCGGCGTCGACCGCGGCTTGGGCCCCGCGATCGTCGTGAAATCAGCCTCTTCGGCGAGATACTGCACGGCAAGGCGCTGAAGCCGCTCGGGGGTGACCGCGCGCAGCCGCTGCAGATACGTGAGCTCGTGCTCGAGGGCGTCGTGAATCAGGGCGTTACCGAGAATGTCCGCCTGGCCCTCGTTCGTCTCGGCCCCCCGCATATACAGGGTTTCGAGCATATCCATCGCCTTGAGCAGCTCCTCCTGCGACACCGGCTCGCGCCGCAGACGGTCCAGTTCGGCCCGGATTCCCTCCCGGACCGGCGCCTCGTCGAGCGGATCGAACTCGGCCCGCACCAGGAAAATCCCGTCTTCCCCGAGCGAGAGCTGGCCCGCCGAGATCGAGGTGACGATCCCCCGCTGCTCCTTCAGCGCCGCCGAAAGCCGGCTGCTGCGCCCCTGTCCGAGCAGGATCCCCAGCAGCTCGAGCCCCGTCGCATCCTCCCGGTTGGCCTGGGAAACGGTCCGCCAGGCTGACTGGAAATACCCGCGCCGCACATCCATCGCGTGCCGCACCAGCGACCCCGACTCGGGCCGGGGGGGCAGGGGAGCCGCACGGGTGGCCGGAGCCGGAGCCGTCCAGTCCCCATACAGCTCTTCCGCCCGCCGGAACACCATCCCGGCATCGACATCGCCGGCGACGAGAAGGAACATGTTGCACGGAACATACCAGGTCCGGAAAAACGCATCCAATGTATCTCTGGATATATTTGCTGCAATATTCTCTTTCGGCCCCAGGGTCGGCCGGCCGTAGGGGTGGCCGGGATACAACCCCGCCATCATCGCGTCCCACAACACCCGGTGGGGGTTGTCGGCGGAGCGCTTGATCTCCTCGACGATCACCGACCGTTCGGCGTCGACGGCCGCGGCCTCGAGGGTCGAACGGCGCATCACATCGGCGTGAATCTCCAGCGCCTTGTCCAGGTGCCGGCTCTCGCCGCTAATATAGTAATGCGTATAATCGAGCGACGTACCGGCGTTCGTGCGGCCGCCGAATCCTTCGATCTCGCGGGCGATCGCCCCGACGCCCCGGGTGGGCGTTCCCTTGAACAGCGTGTGCTCGAGAAAATGGGCGATGCCCCCGATCTCGGGCGTCTCGTTCCGGCTGCCGACCCGCACCCAGATGTCCGACACGAACAGGGGGGCGGTCCGGTGCTCGCGCACGAGGACGGTCAGGCCGTTGGGGAGAACCCGATGCTGAAAAGGCTCCCACCGGAAGCCCGGAGACGTTCGTTCCTGGTTCATTGTGTGTCCTGTCAGGGTGCGGCAAGCGGAAGGAAGGGGAAGGGCCGGGCCGTGCCCAGCTTTGCCTCGATCCGCTCGAGAATGTTCAGTGGCCGGCCGTAGAGCAGCTTGGGCCGCCCCTCGACCGTCACCTCGGAAAAGTTCGAAAAATCGATCATGCAGGCCCGGCGCATCGCCTCGTCACCGTACACCAGCGCGCCTTTGTGGATGACCATCGAGATATCGCGCGGCGTGAGCGCCATGAAGCTTTCGAAGGGGTCCCCGGCCGTATCGTCGAAGACCAGGAAATTGGCCATCTTGCCGGGCGCGATGCTGCCGAACTGCTTCTCGACGCGGAACATTTCGGCCGCCGTCTTGGTGGCCATCCGCACCAGATCGCGCGGTTTCAGCTGGCCGTCGAGATGCTCATCGGACCATTTCCGCATCAGCCGCAGATCGTCGAGCAGGTTGACCGACCCCCGCACCGCCCCGTCCGTGCCGATGCCGACGCGGATGCCAAGCTCCAGCGCTCGTTTCAGCGGCGGCACGGCCCCGAACCGATTCTGGAGGGACGAGGGGCAGAACACCAGCGAGGCCTGGTGTGTCGCGATCTGCGACAGATCCGTGTCACTCAGGCCGATGCCGTTGACGAGCACCGTGTTTGGCCCCAGCGCTCCCAGCCGGCTCAGCGACTCGAGCTCCTCGCGCAGCTCGGTCGTGAAGCCTTCGGCGCAGTGCGTGATGAACGGCAACACGCCCCGCGCAAGCCGCGCCTCCTCGGCCACACCCTGGCCCCAGGGGGGCGCATCGGGCGACATCGAGTGGGCGAGGTAGTAATGCTCGAGCAGGCTGACCAGCCCGCGGCCGACGTAGGCCGAGTTCACCTCGTGCGGGAAATGGTCGACGATCAGCCCGACCCCCGAAAGCACGTTGCGGAACATGCCGAGCCCATACAGATCCGTGATCGACAGCGTCTGCCGGTCGCGATGCAGCTCCGAGGCATGGAACGCCGTTTCCCATTCCTGCCAGCTCTGGCAGCCGGGCCGCTCGAACTTCGGCCAGAACGTGTCATACAGATGATCGTGGGCATTGATCAGCGCCGGAAACACCAGCCGGCCGCCGAGATCGATCGTCGTTTCCAGCGGCTTTTCGGGCTTGCCGTCGGGCGGCAGAATCTCGGAGATCGTGTCGTGAAACAGCACCAGCCGCCCCGGGGCGATCGTTTCGTCGGGGTGCAGGATCCGACAGTTGTCGAGGAGCCGGTACATCAGAAATACCGCGGCATGCCCATTTTGGCTGCCGCCGGAAAGTCGCGCTGCATCTCACGGCACACCACGGGCCAGGACTTGCCGGCAAAAGCCATCGATATAAAATGCTTCCCAATATTATCGAGGAACTGGAGGAAGGCCATCCGCTCGAAATCGGGGTTGAAGTTCCGCACGCGGCTGAAGCTGCGGTAGAAGGTCTCGTGATCATGCAGCCCGAGCGCCATGATCGTGTGCTCGAAATGCATCGTCAGATCGCTGCGGGTCGGCACCGCCATCGGCAGAACCTGGCTGCCCAGCAGCGTCCCGACCATCTCGCCCCGGAACTCGAGCGGAATCGCGAACACCAGAAAGCCGGCGTAGCAAACGTTCACGAACGGCACCTTCCGCCGCATCAGCCGGTCCTCGATCGTGTGATACGCGCGCTTGCACCGCTGCCGGCCCCGGTCCGTGCCCCGGATGAGGCTGCACGGGCCGTAGAAATAATCCGTCTTGACGACCGTCTCGCCCGAGTTTGACCGCAGCGACAGCGGCACCCCGTAGAAGTTCTCGAACCGCTTCAACAGCTGATGAAGCTGCCCCGAGCCGAACGACACGGTCTGGTTGACGTTGATATCCCGCTTGAGACTCGTCATGAGCATCTCCCGGCTTCCGCCGTCAGGACGGACGCAGCCCCCCTCATCGGCCGGCGGCCAGCGTTGGTTCGGGCTTCGACGCACCGGCCCCCTGCCACAGCCGGATACCCAGCAGCAGCGAGTTGAGCTTGGTCGCATTGTCGTCGGCCCGCGACGTGAGCACGATCGGGCAGCGGGCGCCGAAGATCATCCCGCCCATCCGCGCCCGCACGAGATACTGGAGCGACTTGTACAGCGCGTTCCCCGTCTCGATGCGAGGCACGACGAGGATGTCGGCGTTGCCCTGGATACGGCCCTTGTATTTCTTGATCCGGCACGAGTCGGCGCTGCACGCCAGATCCAGCGAGATCGGCCCCTCGGCGACCAGATCTTCGCGCTGGGAAAGGGCCTGCGCGGCGAGACCGGCCATCACGGTCGAGGGAACCTTGTCCGACACCTTCTCGTTCGCCGCCAGCAGCGCCACGCGGGGCGGCCGGCCGGGAACGAAGATCCGGAAGGCCTCGGCGGCGTTCTCCACTTCCTTCACCAGCATCTCGGCATCCGGGGCGATGTTGAGGGCCGGGTCGGTCAGCAGCTTCAGGCCGGGCTGTGTGGGCAGCTCGAAGAAGGCCAGATGCGACAGCACCGGGTTTTTCTTGAGGCCGCGCTGTGAGTTGAGCACGGCTTTCAGGATGACGGCGGTCGGAACCAGGCCTTTCATCAGGATCTCGGCATTCCCTTCGCGCACGGCATCGATCGCCGTCTGGCACGCCTTGGCGGCGTCGGTTTCCGCCACGATCTTCACGGCGGGGTGGGACGCGGTCTCGCCATACATCTCGCGGATCGCTGCGGGATCGCCGATGAGCACGGCCCCTGCGACGCCAAGCCGGACGGCCTCGCAGACGGCATACGAAACGGCCTCGTCCTGCGCGAACGGGACGGCCACGCGGCACAGCCTGTTGCGGTCGAGATCACCGGCCAGCCGGCCGAAGAACGATGTATCCATTCCCTTCCTCCGATTCCTGTCCGTGCCGCTCAGACGCCCAGGGCGTGCGAGGCGATGACCATCCGCTGCACTTCGCTCGTGCCCTCGTACAGCTCGAGAATGCGCGCATCCCGGTAATACCGCTCGACCGGGTAGTCTTTGATGAAGCCGTATCCCCCGAGAATCTGGAGCGCCTGGTGGGTGACCCGGGTCGCCATCTCGGAACCGAACAACTTCGCCATCGCGGCTTCCTTCGAATACCGCTTCTTGTGATCTTTCAGCCAGGCAGCGTGCCAGGTGAGCAGGCGGGCCGTCTCGATGTCGATCTTCATCTCGGCAAGCTTGTGGTTGATGCCCTGGAAGTCGACGAGGTGCGTGTTGAACTGCTTGCGCTCCCGCGAATACCTGAGCGCCGCCTCATACGCCGCGCGGGCGACGCCGGTGCCCTGGGCGCCGACGCCGATGCGGCCGCCGTCGAGCGTGTCCATGGCGATGCGGAAGCCCCGCCCCGGCGTGTTGACCATGTTTTCCTTCGGAATGCGGCAGTTCTGGAACACCAGCTCCGCCGTGTTGGAAGCGCGGATGCCCAGCTTGTTCTCCTTCACGCCGACGGTGAAGCCGGGCGTGCCCTTGTCGACGATGAACGCCGAGAGGCCGCGGATCTTGGCCGAGCGGTTCGTGCTCGCGATGATCAGGGCGAAGTCGGCGACGCCGCCGTTGCTGATGAAGATCTTCGAGCCGTTGATGATGTACGAGTCACCGTCGGGGGTGGCCGTGGTCTCCTGGTTGCCCGAGTCGGAGCCGGCGTTCGGCTCGGTCAGGCCGAAGCAGCCGAGCTTCTCGCCCGAGGCGAGGGCCGGCAGATACCTGCGCTTCAGTTCTTCCGAGGCGTAGGTCATGATCGGGTAGGCGACGAGCGAGTTGGTCAGCGACATCGTGACGCCCTGCGCCGCGCAGGCCTTCGAGATCTCCTCGATCAGTAGCGCGTAGGTGAGGGCGTCGGCGCCTGCGCCGCCGTACTCCTTCGGGATGATGATGCCCATGTAGCCCTGCTTCGCAATGGCACGGGTGACTTCCCAGGAAAACTCCTGCTTCTCGTCGAGTTCGGCCGCGACAGGGGCGATCACGGTGCGGGCGAACTCGGCGGCGGACTGACGGATCAGTTCCTGTTCGGGGGTGAGTTTGAACTCGATCACGCGGAGGCCTCCTTCCGATGGCGGCGGATCTCGGCGGCCAGGAGCGGGGCCACCTGGTGCAGGTCACCGACGATGGCCACGTCGGCGGCTTTCATGATCGGCGCGAGCGGGTCGCGGTTCACGGCGACGACGAAGTCGGCGCCGGAAATCCCGGCCAGATGCTGGATCGCTCCGCTTATACCGAGAGCTATATAAAGTTTCGGGCTGACCGACTTGCCGGTCTGGCCGACCTGGTGGTCGTGGCCGATCCAGCCGGACTCGACGGCCGCGCGGGAGGCGCCGATCTCGCCGCCGAGCAAGGCGGCCAGGTCCCTGACGACGCCGAACTGCTGGGCACCGCCGACGCCGCGGCCGCCCGCGACGATGACCTGGGCTTCGGCCAGGTCGACGTGCTTCGCGGCCGAGCGGATCGTCTCGCGCACGATCACCTTCAGGTCGGCATCCTTGAGGCCGATTTTCACGGGCTTCACCTCGCCCTTGCGGTTCGGATCCGCCGCGAGCGGCTTCATGACGCCGGGCCGGACGGTCGACATCTGGGGCCGGTGGTTCGGGCAGATGATCGTGGCCATGACGTTGCCGCCGAACGCGGGGCGGGTCTGGAGCAGGAGGCCCGAGGCGGCCTCGATGGCCAGCTCGGTGCAGTCGGCGGTCAGGCCGGTGCGCAGCCGGTTCGCGGTGCGCGGGGCCAGGTCGCGGCCGATCACGGTCGCGCCGATCAGCACGATCTCGGGCTTGATCTCGCGGATCACGCCGGTCAGGGCGCGGCAGAAGGGCGCCGTCCGGAACTCGGCGAGTTGGGGGTCGTCGACCGTGAGCACGACATCGGCGCCGTGCGCGATCAGGGTCTGGGCCAGCGGCTCGACCTGGTGGCCGAGCAGGGCCGCATACAGCGGCACCTTGCGCTCATCGGCCAGGCCACGGCCGCGGCCGAGCAGCTCGAGCGCCACCTTGGCCGGGGCGCCGTCGCGGGTTTCGGCGAACACGAGGATGCCCTTCCATTCGGCCAGGTCGGCCTTGGGGGCATCGGAAGCGGTCGAGGTGATCGCCTTGAACTTGCACGAGTCGACGCAGCTGCCGCAGTGCACGCAGTTGGCGTTCATGATCGCCTTGCGCCCGATCATGTCGATGGCGTCATAGGGGCAGGCCTTCAGACAGGCACCGCAGCCTACACAGATAGTTTTATCGATATTGATGGCCATGGCGTTGTCTCAGATGAGTCCTTTCTCGAGAAGGATGTCGAGGGTCTGGCGCACCGTCGCCGCCGGTTCGCCGGTCAGGATGCGGCCTTCGCCCTTCGGGGCGGGCGTGAAGGTGCGGCGCACCTGGGTCGGGGAGCCTTTGAGGCCGATCTGCTCGGCCGGGGCCGCGATATCCTTCGCCGACCAGACGGTGAACGTCTTCTCGCGGTAGGCGCCGATGCAGCCCGGCAGCGTCGGAATGCGCGGCACGTTCGTCTCTTTCAGGCAGGTCAGCAGCGCCGGCAGCGGGGCGGTCAGCCGCTGGGTTCCCGAATCGGTCTGCCGCTCGATCAGCAGCCCGCCGTAACTGAACCGGGCCGTGAGCACGTAGGTGACCTGGGGGATCTGCAGAAACTCGGCGAGCTGCGGGCCCACCTGGGCCGTGTCCCCGTCGATCGCCTGGCGACCGCAGATGATCAGATCGAAATTGCCGATCTTCTTGATGGCATACGACAACGCCGAGGCCGTGGCCAGCGTGTCGGCACCCGCGAAGGCGCGGTCCGACAGCAGGATCGCCTCGTCGGCGCCCATCGCGAGCACCTCGCGCAGGGCGACTTCGGCCTGGGGCGGGCCCATCGAGATGACGGTGACCCGGCCCCCGCCGGCCGCTTCACGCAGCTCGAGCGCGAGCTCGACCGCATGCCGGTCCTCGGGGTTCACGATGCTCGGCACGCCTTCGCGGATCAGCGTTCCGGTGGTCGGGTCGATCCGGACGTCGTTCGTGTCCGGAACCTGTTTCACGGTGACGATGATATTCATGGGTGGATCCTTCCTGTGAGGCGGGTCCGCTTACAGCTTGGCGCCGATGCGGTTGCGCAGAATCTCGGAGGTGCCGTGGCCGATCTTGAGGAACCGCG